>Ga0222712_10000072_pt1 | contig 134086 bp, 127 predicted proteins | sample C33_657DmetaG_FD_165043 | JGI IMG/M metagenome (GOLD analysis project Ga0222712, IMG submission 165043) | Estuarine water microbial communities from San Francisco Bay, California, United States - C33_657D | ecosystem: Environmental > Aquatic > Marine > Unclassified | place: USA: California... | reverse complement strand
TGACAGCGACGATAACTTTGTAAAGGCCGGAGAGCGCGGAGAATTGCTTGTTCGAGGAACCTCGGTGATTCACAAATATTGGGACCGACCAGATTCGAGCGGCGATTTTCTGGAAGGTGGTTGGTTCAGGACGGGAGATATCGCTTATCTCGACGAAGATGGATATCTCTACATCGTAGATCGGTTGAAACAGATCATCATTCGGGGTGGTGAAAATATCGGTTGCGCCGAGGTGGAATCGGCAATGTTAAACGATCCGGCAATTATTGAGGTCAGCGTTTACGGCGTAGCCGACCAAAGGCTGGGCGAGGATGTTGCGGCGACAATATATGTTGATCGGGAAGTAGACGTCGACGCCATAAGATCAAATCTGAAGCTCAAGATTGCCGGTTTCAAAATCCCAAAGCACATCCGGGTCACAACCGAGCCATTGGTTCGTATCGCGTCCGGTAAGATTGATAAGAAGACGATCCAAAAAGATCATCAAAAACTCCTAGATTTGGAGTGACGCAGATGAATATTCCAGGCTGTCACAATGTGACTGATTTTCATCGTCTCGCCCAGCGTCGAATTCCATTTCCAGTGTTCGATTATTTTGACGGCGCGGCCGAGTATGAAATCACGCGATGGCGCAACAGAGAGGCTTATGAGAGCTGCGACTGTTCCCCGTCAGCGTTCATGAGACAGATTAGCGGTTGAAGTTTAGGAGGGTTTTGGTTCTCGTCGTAGTGACGAAGGAACGAACATGAGAACCAAAAGTCGAGGTCGAAGCGCCCTGCCGAGTAGGTTGTAGCTTGAGCAGTGGAATCGCTAGGATGTATTCGCTTTGCGCCAACGACCGGGTGCCATTCCACCGACCCGTTTAAAAGCTCGACAAAAACTACCTGCTTCAGAGTATCCAAGCGTGTAAGCGATCTGCTCTAATGTCATGGTTGATGATAATAAGAGCTGGCAAGCACGTTCAAAAATAACTTCGGACTGGATTTGTCGAAAATTTGTTTCTTCTGTATGCAAACGACGCCTCAGAGTACTCATTGAGCACCCTAAAGCTCGACAAATTTCTGGCTCAGTGGACAGCTTTTCATTTGACATCTGCAGAAGCATTTCCTTGACTCTGTTTTTTGTACTTGAGTGGCGCCTTTCAAGGGTGTTGCTCAGCTTGTCCTCTAATCTCATGCGTGACCAACGGTCATCGAATTTCAATTGCATACGAAACAAGCTGCGATTGAATGAAATTGAATAGTTTTTCTGCCCAAATAGCGTTTCTGTTCCAAACGCCTTTCCAACCTCATCCATATTGTCCGGTCTATCGTTCTTGAATGAAGTTTGGCATGGATATACTTCGGAATTGGTTAACTCTTGGACCCAGGTAACCAGGGCAGCCATGCCTCTTGTAGCTAGAAAGTGTTGACTGAATGGTGGCAGCTTGTGCCCAAGAATCACGAATTTGATGGTGTCAGGATCTCGGACAACGGAAACTTCGTTGATCCACAAAGATATCTTGTAGAATTTGGCGCCAATCGTTAGCGCTTGTTCCAGCGTGCGGCTAGCCATCATGGCGAAACCTAGTGTTCCATAACAGGTCAGGTGTTGGCGCATTCCCAAAATCACGCCGTTGGCAGGATCATCGTCTATCTCCAGCAAGTTTTGAATTGCTCGGAGTTCTTGCCAGACCTGAATTTCGCAATATGGGTCTTCAATATCATCCAGATCTAATTCCGTTCCTTTCAGGATTTCGAGGGCTGGAATGTCGTGTTCGCGCGCGAAATCAACAAGGAGTCTCAACGATGTAACTTGTCGAATATCTGAAAATTCTTTTTTGTATGAGATGTGGGTCATTTTCGCGTCACCAAAGTTGAGACCACTTGTCTCCGATTGGAGCGGCAATGACAAGACTTCACCTGACTTCGGATCGATGAACTGGGCCATAGGCGCTGACGGGGAACATTGAGATTGAAGACATTGAAGTGAATAGCGCCTAGTGATCTAGACGCCTTCATTGTTTGTTTTTTGCTGTCGTTCGAAGTTCACAGGTGACAACATGGGGTTTGTGGCGTGCTTTCGCACGGGGTTATAGAATTTCGATGTAGTCGAACTCATCCTGCCGAGCTTCTGCGCGGGTTTTTTATGTCCGCCTTCGGATCCGTTCGCGTTTGAGCAGGTTAAGGAAGCTCTCAGCGAACGCATTATCATGGCAGTTCCCGCGCCTGCCCATTGAGTGCTTGAGATTGTGGGCATGGAGGAGCCAGGTTCATTCGCGGGAGATAAACTGTGAGCCCTGATGGAGTGGATCAGAACTACGTTCTTCGGCTTTCTGCGCCACACCGCTATCAGCAGTGCCTGGCAGACCAGATCAGCGGTCTGCCGACTTTGTATCTGCCAACCAACCACCGCCGTGAATAGAGATCGATCACCACTGAGAGGTAAGCGAAGCCCTCATGCGTTCTGATGAAGGTGGTGTCTGTTACCCATGCTGCGTCGGACGCTGACACTGCAAACTGGCGATCCAACGTATTGTCGATCACAACTGATGGCGTGCCACAATAGCTGTCTGGACGCCGCTTATAGCCAACTTGAGCTTTGATCCCGGCTTGCCATGCAAGGCGAGCCACACGGTTGGGACAGCTCTGCTCACCCTGATCAAGCAGAACATCATGCAGATGCGGTTGCCGTACACCCTGCCACTCTTCCCGTGCCTCGTGGATGAGCTTGGTCTGTCGGGCATCTTCCTGCGCCCTCTGAATCAACTTATGAGACCTGACCCTGGCTGGGAAGTGTCTCGGGATCGACGCTGGAGCCAGACATGCAACGGTTCCTAACAACGAATCACTTCGCAGGCAGCGACCGCGAGCAGTTGAATTGGCTGATGGGCTTCTCGCGCCTGAACATGAGGCCTGTAGCAGCCCGCAATAGCCGAGGTTCTTGTCTGAATTTTCCAATCCAAGGGAGATCCCGGCCGCGCACGAAGTTGAATGAATCTGTCAAAAAACTGACTTCAATGGCAATAGAATAGGTTCGTCGACCCGTTAACTTCTGGTGCTCAAACTGATTTCTGAGGGCATTGAATCATGACTGAGCAAGCTGGCTACTATGGTAAGAGGCGCAAATGGCATAGCTGGGGATACGAAGACGAGGTCATTTCCCAGGCTGAGGTCAAGGAAATGGCCGTTCGCGTTGGCAAACGCCTGGGCATTGATGAGCCGGTGGTCTTGTCTGATCCAACGCTCGAGGAAATCGAGTTGAGGGAATCGCGGATCTCCATCCCTGCTTCCTTGTCGTCTTTTTGTAATTCAGACAAATGGGATCGCGTTTCTCATTCCTACGGCAAGAGCTTCAAGGACCTGACGCGCATTTTTCGGCGAGATTTTACCAATCCGCCTGATGTGATTGCCTATCCTCGCAACGAGGCCGAGGTTGCCGCAGTTTTGGATTGGTGCGGTGATAATGGCTATGCGGCAATTCCATATGGCGGCGGATCAAGTGTCACGGACGGCTTTACTGCCCCGGAGGATTGCGACGGTTCGGTAATTATCGATTTGGGGAACATGAACCAGGTGCTGGAGGTTGACCCGGTCTCCCGCTGCGCACTTATCCAGGCAGGTACGCTTGGGCCTTCGCTTGAAGATCAGCTAAAGCCGCACGGCCTCACATTGAGACATATTCCGCAATCCTGGGAGTTTTCATCGCTTGGCGGCTGGATTGCGACGCGTTCTTCGGGCCACTATGCTACCCACCTTACCCATATTGACGATATGGTGCAGAGCCTCAGGGTCGTAACGCCGCGCGGAACGATAGAAAATCGCAGATTGCCGGGATCAGGTGCCGGCCCGGATCCCGACCGCCTCTTTATCGGTTCTGAAGGCTCGCTCGGGATTATCACACAGGCATGGATGAAGCTTCAGGGGCGAGTGGTCTTCCGGGCGAATGCGACCATCACCTTTGACACGTTCTATCAAGGTGCCGCAGCCATTCGGCAGATCACACAGGCAGGCCTGTTTCCTGCGAATTGTCGTTATCTGGACGCGCAAGATGCCCAGTTTTATGGCGCTGGTGATGGCACAAAATCTGTGCTGCTGCTTGGCTTTGAATCTGCGGATCATCCCGTGGATGTCTGGCTGGAGCGCGGCGTTGAAATTTGCCAGGACCACGGCGGTGAAGTCGTGACCAAGACCGGATCGGGCGGCGATGCCTTGAAGTCAAGCCGCAGCGGCGCGCAGGGGAATTGGCGCGAGCAATTCCGTTACCTGCCGCGATTGATGCATACGCGCGCTGCGATGGGCGTGGTCAGCTTTACCTTTGAAACGGCCTATACCTGGGACAAATTCGAAGCCGTGGACACGGAAATTATTCGCCGGGTCAGCGAGGCGCAAAAAGCGCTGACCGGCGGTGGCATTGTTTGCCGCAGATTCTCCTTCCTCTATCCCGATGGGCCGGCGCCCTATTATTCCGTCGTTGCGCCTTCCACGCACGAGACGAGCCTTGAACATTACCAGGCGCTTTCCGACGTGGCTTCTGATGCGATATCGGAGCTTGGCGCGACAATCACGCACCACCATGCGGTCGGACGCAGCTTCCGTCCGTGGTACGACAAGGAAGTGGACCCGCTTTTCCGGGATATGTTGGCTGGCGCAAAGAATGCTGTTGATCCAGATTGGATTATGAACCCGGGAATGCTTCTCGACCGTTCGAATCATCTCAAGATCGTCGGATAAGGGGAGCAGGTCGCACGCTATGATCGAACTGTTTTTCTGGCCTACTCCCAACGGATACAAGGCGACGATTGCTTTGGCGGAATTGGGATTGCTTGGCAAAGTTACGCCAATCAATATTCTGGCCGGTGAACAGTTCGATCCGGCATTTCTTAAGATCAGTCCAAACAACAAGGTTCCCGCCATCATCGATCACGATGGTCCAAATGGCGAGCCGGTTGCGATATTCGAATCTGGCGCCATATTGCTCTACCTGGCTGAAAAGACCGGAAAGCTTCTTCCCAAGTCTGAAGTGAAAAGGCTGGAAGCCCTGCAATGGCTTTTCTTCCAGGTGAGTAGCATGGGGCCGATGCTCGGGCAGGCACACCATTTTAGAACATACGCGCCCGAGAAGATCGAATATGCGGTAGACCGCTACACACAAGAGGCCGCTCGCCTTTACAAAGTGCTCGATAACCGGCTGGCGGATCATGAATATCTGGCGGACGAATTTTCGATAGCCGATATAGCTACGTTCACATGGGTCAGGCCCCGAAAAATGCAGGGCCAGGACCTTGAAGATTATCCAAATGTGAAACGTTGGTATGACCAGATCAAGGTTCGCCCGTCTGTCTCTGAGGGCCTGAGTGTTCTGTCCGACAAGATGAAATGGCAAGCTAAGCCCGGTTCCAAGGAATGGAAATCGATGTTCTCCGGCTCGGAGAAAAAGTCAGATTGATCGGTCGGGCTTGCAATGCCTGCAATGAATTGCCCGAGAATCGCCCCACCGACGAGTTCGGGATTGTGAAGCAGGCAAAGTTGCCGGTCACGGCGACATTGATGATTCATCGGCATTCGGACAGAAGCCCATGATTTCACATCATATTTTTGAACAGGATTTGCCGCGATGCCTTATATCAATGTCCAGTTTACCAAGGGCGCTACCAAGGAAGCCAAGCGAGAGATCGTAAAAGGTGTCACAGATTTAATGGTGGAGCACCTCGGTAAGAGGCCCGAGCACGTCCATGTCGTGATTCAAGAAGTTGAATTTGAAGATTGGGGGTTCGCCGGAAAACTCGTTGCGGAGCTGTCAGACTAACTGTACCTGATTGAAAATTGGACCCAATTGGGTGCTGTCAGACTTGCTACAGCTCGTCTCCGATTGACAGAGCCATGGCAAGGTCGCGCTGAGATTAGGCAGCAAGAAACTGCCACTCGCCAAAATCGGCCGTTACTCGCTAATCTAACTCAGCTTCACCAGCAGCAGCTACTGCGTTCGGTGTGCACCTCTGTCCCCAGCTTAGAGGGTAGGTCCCAGTGTCACGACCTGCACGGGATCGGCGGTTTTGACGTCCCAAGACCCGGGGATGAATACCATGCCGCTCGATTGCCGATTGTGTTAAAGATCGATCGAGTCCGCCGGCAGGAAGAATGGTGTCGCGGGCACCCCACCAGGAGCATGGCTATGGCGGATGTAACACTGAGCGCGACGCCCAAAGGCAACGGATTCCAGGCAACCGTGACCTATTCGAGCGGCGTGTCGATCAGTTCGGCGGAAGCCTTTCCGACGAAGGCCGAGGCCATTTCAGCAGCGGCCATGAAGGTACTCGAGTTGCCCGATCGGCTGGAGGAAATCGATGCGTCTACCGCCGAGGGCTGATGCTGCAGGGAATGCTCGCGCGATGCCTACGGGAGCGACAATACGGGACCCGAGCAAAAAGAAAGGAGGAAGCCCTGACGGACTTCCTCCTTTTGTGTGGCATCAGAATTCATCGCTCAGCTTTCCAGGCACTGTGTCGATGACCCGGTCCAGCATGGCCTTGGGCAGTGCGCCGTAATCGCCCTCATCGACCGCGATGTAACCTGCCTCACCATCGGTCAGGACATATTGGGTGAAGTAGCTGTGAAGGGACCGGGCATGAGCCTTGTCGAGTGCGGCAACGAAGGCTGCCTGATCTGCCTGGAATGAACCCTGCGCGATATTCAGTGAAGCGTACATGATCTTTCCTCCTGATGTTCGATGCGTCGCATCAGGAGCTGCGAGGATGTGGGCGACGGGCCGGGTCAGGGACCGCGCGTAGCGCGGCCGCGAAGCGGCGATGGGGGAAACGATTTTTGCCGGGCTTGCCCGGTAAAAATGGTGGGGCCCCGTCGTCCTTGACGCGGCCCCAAAGCCCGCATCACACTTGGTTTTTCTGCGAGAGAGACCTCTCCAACGTCAGCGTGAGAAGCACTAGCATCGCGGCAAAAACCGTTTTCCTACATGGCCCCATGCTGGCACTGTCGCGCGTGGAGGGGACCAACGGCCAGCGAAAGGACAATCTGATGGCCAGGTCCAAACCGAGCGCGCGTAATGCGCTCAAGAAGCTGCGCGAGCAGCGCGAAGAACTCGATGCACAGGAGGCCAGGCTCCGTGATGAAGCAGCCGGCGAACTGGGCAAGGTTCTTCTTGAATGCGGAGCCGAGACGATCGAACCCGCGCAACTGAAGCAGCTCATCCGCGCATCGCTTACCATCGGGATCGGCGATGCTCTCAAGCGGCTTTCCCCCGCCTGACACTTCAACCGCGGCGGGGTGTGGGCTCGATGCCCCGCCCCGCCGTTCACGCCAGCGATCACAAAAAAGGCCCCGATGGCGCGAACCATCGGAGCCTTGTTGTTTGCGGAAGGCGCTCAGTCCTCATCGATGTCGGGCGCACCCTCATTGTTCGACGCCCGCCCCTTGGTGAGGAAGTCCACCTTGTCAGCGATGATCTCGCAGCCGTAGCGCTTGGCGCCGTCCTGGTCTTCCCACTGCGTATAGTGGATGCGCCCCTCGACCGTCACGAGCTGGCCCTTGGTGCAGTACTTGGCGACGTTCTGGCCGAGACCGTTGAAGCAGGTCACACGGTGGAATTCGCTGTCCTTGGCGGTGTAGCCGTTTTCGTCCTTGTAGGTCTTGCCGTCCTTGCGGGCGGGACGGTCGGTGACGACCGAGATCGAGGTGATGTTGGTGCCGCCCTGGGTAGTGCGGGTTTCGGGATCGCGGGCAATGCGGCCAACGAGGATAACGAGATTGGTCATGGTCTTTCTCCTGATCGAGCATTCCGGGTCCATCCCGGCTGCAAACCCGACTAGGAAGCGGCCCCGGCGAAGCGCACCGAAGGGAAACCTCGATTTGGTTCGGGTGGTGCGGGCAGCCGGGCGCAGCCCGGCAACTCGGCCGGACCTGATCGGGGTTGCGCGTCTCGACGGGGGTGCTTCAGGAAAGGTTTGCTTACAGGCCGGGTTGGTCCCGAGTGCCTTGCACAGGCTAAGCCATGACTTTTCGCATTGACGGGCTGCGACGTGCCCCCCCCCGACCTCGCCTGCCTTCAAGGCGACATCATATCTCGACGACGAAAGCTCCTCCCGAAGCCGACGAATGACCACCTGAAAACGCACCGCTAGCACCAGTCTCCACAGTGCCAAGCGGCATCGGCCCGTCCAGGCGATGCCCCCGCAACATCCAGTCTTGGGGCGTGATGAGGCGCCCCCAATCCGCAAAGGAAGGGATCGCACCCAAGTCCTCGCGGACGTGCTGCTCGCCTATAAGACGAACGGGCACGACACGGCTGTCGGCGTTGACGATGGTAGGCCCGAACAGCGTTTCAAGCATGAAAATGCCTTCGGCATGGTGCCGAAGGGCCCGGTGCCGCGGATCAGCAAAGATCGCCTTCGACTGGTCAAACCATTGGTGGAGCGGCAGGTAATCTTCCACCACCCCTCCCCATTTCCGGACCGACGATAGGGCGTGATAATAGCAATGAGCCATCGCACTTCTCCTAGAGATCAGTCGAATGGTCGTCGGTCGCCGTGTAACGCAGCTGGCAGTCCAGAACGAAACTCGGCGTAGCCACGTCGATGATCAGTTCGCCGCAGGCACCATCATTGATTTCCCATCCGGGATGATGGCGTTCGAGAGCAAGGTACGTCAGTTGCTCGATGGCGGAATGGAGGCTCTGGTCGTCGCCTTCTCCAGCATAGTCGATCGTCACTTCGGGACACGGAACACTCGCCCCGACGGCATCAGAGAAGACGCATTCTTCGACCGCACCGCTGTCGCCGCACCCATCGAAGCGGATTTCTACGCGGGCAATTTCGGCATTGCGCAGCGGGTCAATGATAGCTGCCTTGAGCCGTTGGATTTCACTTTGCGCCTGCGCCGCGCGTTCGGCCTGGCGGACAGCAAAGTCCGCCATGATTGCCTGAAAATCAGTCATGAGAAATCTCCTGATATGTGCGGGCAAGCACCAATCGTCTTGCCCACGATAACAAGCGATCTCTTTCCTCTGACGGGCTGCGCCAGCGCCGATAGCGCTGGCGCGATGCCCGACGCATCAGTCGGTATCCTGCGCCGCGCGCTTGGGGGAAGTGCCCAGCGGACCACGGCGATCTACAACCGTGATCCGACGGGATTTGGCTTCGATGACGAGGCGCTCCAGGACTCCGTTTCCGGGAAAGGCGACGACATAACGGGGGTCGAGCGAGAGCATACGCTCGTTGCGCTTGAAGCCTGCGCGTGCCCCGAGGCGCATGTCGAGGGAGAAGCTGATTTGCGGGATGTTGCGTCGTTCCGCCCATGAGGATGCCAGACGGTCAACACCCTTGGTATCACCGCCGTGGACAAGAACCATGTCAGGAACCCGGTCGTGGACCTTGTCCAGAGTAGCCCAGACATTGTTGGCAAAGGTGAGAGCGTCCTGCTCGTTTGGATGGCGTGTGCGGCCACCGGCAAAGATCACCGGCGTACCTTCTGGCATGGCGGCGCGGCGTTTCGCTTCGGACCGAGCTCGGACGAACTCGCGGCCCTCGACAAGCGCAGAAGTCAGCATGGCACTGTGATTGAAGCGCGAGCTCGACACAGGTTTCCACGAAGATCCGAACTCGTTGAGATAGAGGGCAGCGGCCACCTCACGCATCTCTTCGAGAGCAAGCATGGCGCCTTCGGCACACTGCGCACGCTCAACCTGGGTCTCGAGTTCATGGGTGTGAATTTCGGATCCATCGGCAGTGGCGAGGAGTGCTCGGACCTCGTCGGTTGCGCGGTCGACTGCGGCCGATTTGCGGGTCGCGGAACGATGGAAGATGTTGACGAACGCCCAACCGAGGTCCTCGGCATCGGCCTCCAGCGCAGTCCCAGAGACCATCGCAAATAGATCGGACCAGACCGCTTCGAGAGTCTGGACGACCGCTTCGTGGACCGGAAAATCATTGGTGGAAACCGGGGCAGGACCAATCGAAAAACCGGAAAGGTCGAGGCCGGCAAGTTGCTCGGAAAATGATGAGTGCATGGGTATTGTCCTCCTGACTGGCGTGAGGCTGACGCACCCGCTCATGGCTGCGCCAGCGAGAGCCCGTCAGGGCCAGCTTGAGGCAGTCTCCGCACCCGACAGGGGGAAACCCGCTTGGGCAGGCTGGCGCGGGCAGGCCAACGGCCCAAAGGGCCGGGCCAACTCGGGCCTGCGCAAGCCGGGTTGCGGCAGACTGGCGGCTGGCCCAGGGCCTCTCTCGCATGGCTTCAGACCATGAGTGCAAAAGCAAGCTTCGTCAGGGAGGACAGGCACTTCGCCACGACCAAAGTGACTGGCGCATCAGGCTACCCGTTTTGCGTAGACGCCCTCACCGTTCGACATGTGACCGAGGCAGACGTAGTCGCCGAACAACGCTTCAAAGCGGGAGGCGATCTGGGACAGCCAGCGTTGTGCCCTCGGCGATCTGGCCGTGCGCCAATCGGCATCCCAATAGGCGCCATCGTCACGCTCGACGATCCACACCGCAACCAGGCCGGCGTAAACCGACACGCCGAAATCCGCGTAGGCATTGCGCATGAGGATGCGGTCTTCGCACCCCCGCCAACCGTCGTGCGCGATCAGGGAAGGGAAAGCCCGCCCAGCGCGCTCACGCAGATCCTCGCGGAGCCATTCATATTCGAAGTCCCAGTCGTCGTCGTTTTCGACTTCGAGCACCGTGAAGGCCACGATGGCCCCGCTGGGGGAGCTAACCGATCGGCCCATGACACCCTCCTTCAGGCGGCCAACGCAGCGTCGGCAGACGCCTCGTCGGTATCTTCGGCAGAGATCCGTCCTCCGAGTTTGAGCAGAAGCCTTGATGCTTCCTCCGCCTTTGCGGCAGCGGTGAGAATGGCACGGTCATCCTGCTTCAGGAGCTTGAGCCAGTGCTCGATATAGCTCGCATGGCTATCGAGGTGGGTGACTGGCAGACCGAGCTCAGCGCCAAGCATGGCGCTCGAAAGTTCGGCGATGAGTTCCTCGGCGGCGTAAGCTGCAGAACCAAATCGATTCTTGAGATTACGGTCGAGGCGGCTGGCATGGCCGGTCCAATGCGACAGCTCGTGTGCGAGCGTCGCGTAATAGTGGTCGAAGCCCGAGAAGAGATGCGCGGGCGGCATTGTCACCCGGTCAGCCACTGGCTCATAATAGGCTTCGTCGCCCTGATGCCGCAGGACGGCCGGAACACTGGCAAAGAATGAGTCGAGTTCAGCCTGACGGCCCTCGGGTTCAACCACTTCAAGCGTCGCGGCGGGATGGAAACGTTCCGGAAGGCCTTCGACCTGATCGGCATTGAAAACCGGATAGGCCTTCAACACGCGACGACTTTCGTCGGTTTTTTCGCCGGTGTCGGGAGCTTCGACTTCCTTGGTGTAGCTCTTGTAGAAGATGGCGATGGTGGATTTTTCGCCCTTGCGCACCTGCGCACCCAATTCTTTGGCCTGATTGTAGGTCATCCAGAACGGCGAGGCGTAACCGCACATATCGGCAACCATCCAGAGCCAGAAAACATTCATGCCGCGATAAGGGACGCCGCACGCGCGTAATGGGCGCGAGATTGGCACACCGCGCCATGGCTTGATCCACGGCTTCGTGCCGGACTCGAGGCGGGCGATGATTTCCTGGGTGATACGGGCAGCAGGCGACAATCCGCTGCTTTGTCCCTTGCGATAGGCCATGTTGGATCTCCTGAAATGGCCTGACGACAGTTTCGTCGGTCAGTGCCGGAGATCCCGGAGCCCCCTCCACTCTCTTTCCATGAAGGAAGCGGCCCCCCGGCATGTGCCGGAGGACCGCTTCACGGTGGCGAGCAGCCGTTCCTGTCAGGAGGAGGTCAGGCGGCCAGCTCGCTCGGGGGCTGATTGTCGTCGTTGGCGACACAATCCGCGTCGGGACCTTGCGCTTCGTTATGGGCAGGAATTTCCGGCTGCTCGGCAAAGCGCATGACTTCGGGCACCCAGGCGAGCGCCCTTTCCCGAACTTCGACCTCGGTAATGTAGGTCCCCGCGAAGACGCGCTCGGCGCTCATCGCGAGATCGCCCTTTTTCACCGATGCGAAGCGCGAGGACAGTTCCAAACCGCCAACGTCGGTGAGCGCATCAAGGATGACCTGCTTCGAGACGCGGTCGAAGTAGTTCGCCGCGGTCGGACGCCACCATTGTGCCATGTCGATGCCGATCGTGCTGCCCAGATGATCCTGGAACGTGATCTGACGTTCGCCAGCCATGTTAAGGCTCGCCTCGAGCGTACGAGCGACGACGAAGCCGAGCCATGCTGCGCGACTTTCATCAGCGAGTGCCCGAAACATCTTGAAGCGCGACGAAGCGTCTTCGCCAGATCGCCAGCTCTCATCGAGACCCGAGCGCAGGTCCGCAAGTGATGCGCTTGCCGGCGCATCCTTCGCTTCGAACCCTACAATCGGACCCGCGGGGACGCCGCCACGCAAGGTCGTGGCCGCGTGTGACCGCCAGTCGTGGGTGTCGGCATCCGCGAGGGTGAAGACCATGATGTCGAGCGAAAGGCCGGGATCCGATGCCACGTGGAGCGCGAGCACGTCACGACGTTGCATCGCAAGTTCGTCGACCAGACGCTTGGAAAGCGTTGCACGGCGTCTGCCATCACTGCCGACACTCGCAACGACTTCGACGACATCTTCGTCACCAACGACTTCGATGTCGCGCTCGCCGTAGAACACCGGCTGGAGAACCGGTGTGCCGTCGCGCGAGAGAACGAGGATCATTCCGGCATCGGCCTTCAGTTCGGGTGCCAGCTCCGGGGGCTTTGCCCGAATGTCCTGGCATTCGCGCTCGATAGCTTCGATCGTCGCCTCGGCCGCAGCAATTGCTTCTTCGGCGCTGTCTTCGTCCTCAAGAATGGCCGCATGCTCGTCGTACGAGGCATCAAGCTCGTCAAGGCGGGCAAGTTCGGCGTCAGTCAACGGAGCCGGCTCGGCTGGAAGTCGAATGAGGCCTTCGACGAGATCGTGACTGGCATAGGCGTCAAGCGTCGGCCTTACCCAGGCAAGACCCTGCTCTGCTGCGAGCGCCTTGGCGCGCTTTTCCATCTCCTCTGCGGCGAGCGTTTCGAGAAGCGCGACATCGACCCAGGACTCGCTGTCATCGTCGTCGAAGAGTTCGCGTTCGATCCGGCCACCTGCAGCGATATAGGCTTCGCGACCTACAAGGCGGGCCCGAGCATCGCTGCCGCGAACCGTGCCGGAGAGCACCATGCGCCGGATACTGTCGGCGCTGGGCGCATAATACCCCGAGGACGCCTGTTCGTAGACGCGAGCCTGAATTTCCTGGTCGGAGGTCGCGCCGAAAGCTTTGGCGAGATCGAGAGTGATTTCACCGGATGCCAGAGCATCGAAGACGACAGGCGCGAGTGTCGCGAGACGCAAACGGCCTTCTACGAAGCGTACCGTCAGCCCGAAGCGGCGCGCGACATCTTCCGTCGAGGCACCAGCATCAATAAGGGCAGCGAACGCCTGTGCTTCGTCGGCGGGGTTCATCGCGAGGCGATGGAAGTTCTCGGCCAGGCTCGTTTCGACTGCGATTTGCGCATCGTCCTCAAGCACGAGGCAGGTAACCTCGTAGCCCTTCGGCAGGACTTTCTCTTCGGCAAGCGCTAGCAAGGCGCACCGGCGGCGCTCTCCGGCTTCGACCTCGAATTTGCCACGAGCCGCAGGACGAACGATGAGGTTCTGCAACAACCCATGGGCTGCAATGCTCGCTTTCAGTTCGGAATCTGCGGCGGGGTCACCGTAACGGCGCACATTGCGAGGGGACTGGACCAACTTGGTCAGCGGGATCGTTTTGATCATGGTACTTACTCCTGAATATGAGCACAGGCATCGACCTTCGACGCTCATTCGGCTCATTCAGAACCAAGCCCCCTTCCCTCTTGGTGACTGTGGGCGGGCCGGCCTCCGCCTGCCCGGTTCAGGACACAAGACTTAGGAAAGTATACATTCGGCCCAAACAATGGGTGGGTCCGCAATCGCCGACATAGCCGACGGGCGCCCCCAAGATTGGGCAGTTCTGAAGCTGCAGCGAGATGTGATCCCGCCTGCCGGATACGGGTCACCGGATGCATCCATTGGGATGTCTTCAAGCAGCAAACGATAGATTAGAGCAGTGGATAAATACCTCCGGGACTCAACCGCCAAAAATGCATAGAATATGGCAGTTTGACTGCAACCGGTCGCTACTTCTGGGGGATGACCTGTCTGACATCACGGTCGATGATTTGAATGCCGCACTCACCGGTGACCCGGAGGCCCTCGAAGTTCACCTCGAACTCGTCGAGCGCGACGTCGTTCTCGACGGGCATCTCGTAAAAATTCACTGCCATTGCCTGACCGTCGACGCCAATGGCCGCGTAGAACCCCATCGGCTTGCCGAGTTTATGCGAAATGCGGTGACCACCTACGCAATACCTCGGGCAAGGATGGCCGCAGCCAAGGCGCGGGACGAAAAATACAAGAGCGGTGAGGCTGTTGCAGCGTTGCACGAAGAGGCCAAGCGGTCGTTCACGGATCTCGCGCGAACCGGCGAAGGCGGTGAGATGCTGCTCTTTCTGCTGGCCGAGCGCTTTTTGAAGCTGCCGCAAATCCTCTGCAAGATGGACCTGAAGACGGATACCAGACAGCACTATCATGGCGCTGATGGTGTATATGCGGGGGTGACGGACGACGGAATTTTGAAGCTTTTTTGGGGTGAATCCAAGGTATACAAAGACGTCAGCGAAGGGATCAAAGATTGCTTCGCTTCAATTGCCCCCTTCCTAATCGAGCCGGACCACGAAGGTGCCGAGCGCGAAAAGGACTTGATCCTTCTGAGCGACAAAGCCGACCTGTCTGACCCGACTGTCACGGCCGCGCTCCGGCAGTATTTTAACAAGGACTCAAAGCAGTCAAAGCGCGTCAAATACTGCGGAATCGCGCTGATCGGGTTTGATGCAGCCTTCTATCCTAGCGACGGCGTCAAGGCGGTGGCGGAGGAAATTACAAAAGCCGCCAAGACTGAGCTCGAAAACCTGAAGACGCGGATTGGAACGCGACTGACTGCCGAAAAGCTGGATCAAATTGAGATCGAGGTGCTTTGCATCCCTCTGCCTTCAGCGGATGGGTTCCGGAAGGCATTCCTCAAAGCGATGGGGCTCACTGAATGAGCCTCGAAGAGTTGACCAAGTGGCTGGTGAACGAGGGCATCAAAGACGATGTAGCTGTCCTAACCCGTCGCACCGTTAGGACTGAGCTGGACCATCTTGAGCCTGAACCCGCGGAAGACCCCGATATCGACTGGCATCGGCTCTTGTTTGCCGGAAGTATCCTGGCTCGATCCGAAATCCGACAGCATCAGGAGATCGCGCTGCGAATTGCGACCGGTGCCGTCACGCTGGCAGATTCACAGCCCGTGAAAGATGCCGGGGCGGTCCTGCTTGATAAGCTATCCAATTTCCGCGCGGTGGCCCTCGCGAACAATCGCGAATTGCTGGAGACGGACTTGGAGGGCCGCTTAGGTCTGGGACTGCGAATGGAAGCCCAGCGCCGAAAGTTGGATCATTCTGTTCTCATGGAATCCAGCGGAAACTGGTTGCAAGTCAACGATTTCCAGCAGCGGTTTTGGGATAGCGCCACGAAAAACACATGGTTATCGGCGTCCGCCCCTACAGCTTCCGGCAAGACGTTCCTCGTCTTGCAGTGGCTGATCAATCATATGCGCTCGGCTGAAACGCGCGTCTCGGTCTATCTCGCACCGACGAGGGCACTGGTTTCGGAAATCGAGACGAACTTGACCTTGCTGCTGGGCAGAGGCGCAGAAATTGAGGTTTCATCCCTCCCGCTCCGGGAGAAATATGATGCCGCGTACGAGGGGGGAAACAAACTCATCCTCGTGTTCACGCAGGAGCGGCTTCACCTTCTTGCCAACGTACTCGGCGATGACGTCCACGTCGATTTGCTGGTCGTCGATGAAGCTCACAAGATTGGCGACAACCAGCGGGGCGTCATTCTGCAGGATGCTATCGAACGGCTCGAGCGCACTAACCCCAACCTGAAGGCCGTGTTCATCAGCCCTGCGACGCAAAATCCTGAAGAATTACTGGCGGACGCTCCAAGTGCGGCAGACGTAGATTTTGTTGACAGCGACTCGCCGACCGTCATTCAAAACCTGATCGTCGCTGAGCAGGTTCCTCGTAAACCAAAACGATGGAAGCTTTCGATACGCCAAGGCGTCATTTCTGAGCAGATCGGTGTGTTGGAGCTTAGCAGCTCACCAGGCACATTGAGCAAGAAGCTGGCCTTCATAGCGGCGGCAGTCGGGGAGCGCGGCGGCACCTTGGTATATGCCAATCGTGCAGGCGACGCCGAAGATATCGCCGACCTGATTTCCCAATTGATCCCTCCGGTCGATGGTACAGACAAGGAGTTGGTCGAACTTGCCGATCTGGCAAAAAAGGGCGTCCATCCCAATTTTTCTCTAGCATCTCTCGTTCTTAAGGGCGTGGCGTTTCATTACGGCAACATGCCATCCCTGATACGTCAGGAGGTGGAGCGCCTATTTCGTAGCGGGAAAATTCGCTTTTTGGTTTGCACTTCGACGTTGATCGAAGGCGTGAACCTGTCGTGCCGCACGATTGTCGTTCGTGGCCCAAGAAAAGGCATTGGGCATCCGATGGAGCCTCATGATTTCTGGAATCTCGCGGGACGAGCTGGCCGATGGGGTAACGAGTTTCAGGGAAACATCGTTTGCATCGATCCGGACGACACCACCGCCTGGCCCAACGGCGTCCCCATACGATCCCGTTATCCAATCAAGCGCGAAAGCGACGCCGTTCTTGAGACGGGTGACGGCATGGCCGACTATCTTGAAAGGAGGGCAGATACGCCACTGTCAGAGCTGCCTGATGTTGGTCAATTCGAACAGGTTGGTGCATACCTTCTGGCGACTTACCTCCGCTTGGGTTCGATCGAGCAGGCGGGATTCGCGAAGCGTCATAATCCCGCAACCATCGCGAAGATCGACGCGCAACTTGCCGCTTTGGCGGACACGATCGAGATCGGCTCTAACATCGCCGAACGTCACCCGGGCGTGAGCGCGCTGGGACTCCAGTCACTGCTCAATGCTTTTCGAAACTACCAAAAGGATGTCGAAAACCTGATCCCCGCTCCGGTCGAGAGCCAAGACAGTTATGATCGGTTCGTTACGATAATGCGCAGAATCAACGAGCACCTATATCCGGCTTTCATGCCTGACAGTCTGATCCCGCTCTATGTCGTCATCGTCGTGCAATGGCTTAAGGGCCTTTCGCTCGCAGCGATGATAAGGAAGAATATCGAGTATCACCATACGCATGGACGGTCTTACGTCCTGCCCACGCTGATCCGGCAAACGATGGAGCTTGTCGAACAGGTCGCCCGATTCAGAGCTCCAAAATATTTGTCAGCATACATGGACATTCTCCACCTCCATCTCCGCGAGATTGGCCGCGAGGACCTGATCGACGACTACCTGGATATCGGGACACAGCTCGAATTTGGCGTTTCGACGCGCACTCTCCTGTCATTGATGGAACTGGGCCTGTCTCGCATGAGCGCGGTAAGCCTCTACGAGAAGATTGCCAGGGACGACCTAACTAAAGAAGGATGTATGCAATGGGCACTAGAGCGCGACGCCCAGTTTGAGACAATGGACATCCCAGCTATCATCATTCGTGAAATTCGTGAGAAGCTATTGGCCGATGATAAAGATAGCCAAGACACCTTGAGTTCTTGACGTAGGAGGTTGCAAATGCCTGCCAAGCCGTTCGATTTAGGTGATCTGCATTTCGACAAGAAGGGCGACGCCGTCGATTATTTGAACACGATGCTTCACAAGTACGACGTTGGCGACAAAGTCAGTGCAGAAGATGCAAAGGTGTTGATGGCTGCGTTAGCCCGCCATCCCGAAGGTGACGAAAAAATCGGAAGCGGTGTCGCCGGGTTCAGCGTCCGGACCGCCGACTTCAATACCAAATGTTTCTGGGTGAATCGGACGGATGGCAGCACCATGAAGTTCGCGCATCGGGCCTGCGTCTACGGAAAAGTTCGGCCTGGTTGATTGCTGAACTGGCCGAACAAGCAAGCGACGGGAGCAAGGAGTCAGCCTTTTTTGAAATCGTCGATGCCTTACCGTCACGACCCAACACGGACCTGGTATTTGGAGCCGAGCTGCGCGACGAGCGCCGCCGCCTGATCCTTCTCGGAAAACGCTCCTGCGAGATGCCACAAGCGCTCGGCCAAGATATTTTCGATGCGTGCATTCGGGAACATGCCCAGAGTAATCAAATGACTGAAATTAAATCGTAAAGTTACAAAGACCGAAGCACCAAAACCTTGGGGCTGGAGCGTCATTCTACGCAGTAGCCACCACTCGAAACATCGCCCCTGTACCAGCGTCTCGAACCAGATCGACACCTGTTCCGTCCCAGTGGTAATCGAGGTGACGTCCCTGAGTGGGGTCGGATACACAATCCGGGTAGAACAAGCCGACACACTCACCACCCGGATGCCGGATGCTCGGATAGACAAGACCTTCGGCCCCGCCCCCTTTGAGTTCAACAGCGAGGGCTTGCGATGCAGCATAGTTGTCGGGATCAAGCGCGGAATCGCCTGCCGCAAGGCTCCTAAGATCGTGAAGATCGGCGCTTACCGAAAGGATGATCTCACGGAACTGTGAGGTCCAGCCTGGCGCTTCTACAGTGCGAGCCATGAAACGGGCATGGTGATGGATTGTCTCGAACAGCGCAGTTTCGAATGCATCCCCCGCGTATAGGACGCCGTAGGTCCCATCGGTGAAGCGACTTGGCCGGTCAGTGCTGACATGCGTGAACGGGGCCATCAGATAGGATGCGCCGTTGCCCCCTACCCGGCGGTCAGCAGGTACCAGATCGAGATTGCCGATCGTCGCCATAATGCGGGGATTGGTTTTTTGCTCGGCGGAGATCAGCAGCGGCCAATCTGCAGGGTCTGAGATGTCTTCGAACAGGTCAATCGGTGGAAAGGCACTGCGGATAATCCGTACAGCACCTTTCCACTCGACCTGCGCAACCGGAATCGCCTTGGGATCAATCACCAGGCACCACGTTCGGCATCAAGATAGCGACGCACCCGCATGATATCGGTCAGCTCGCCGCCAAGCATGACGTCGAGCGCACTCGCTCCGGCAAAGGCGGCGTTACCTGCCTTGATCCAGGCGTAGCCACGTTGGGCTTCGGAAAAGATGATCCTCAGCGCCTTGTGGATACCCATCAGGTTGGAGAGCCGCGCCGCACCATCGCGCGAGACACGGCCCGGCCCCTCAGCCTTCCATCGCCGGTAGGAGCGAACCGGCATGTCGAGCAAAGTCGCTGCCTGTTCGTCCGTTACTTCCCATTTCCCAAACAGGTTCAGCACGGCGCGGAACATCGCCGCTGCTTCCTCCTGGGTTACAGGGTCGGGCCGAAAGGCGTGGGGGACGGTATCAACGGGTTGCAAAGCCAGCATGACTATTCTCCATATGGCAGCATATAGCATTTTAATGCCATTTGGCAAGGTTCGTCAAAATCAGATTGCAAGCCGCGCCAAGACCGCCACTGCGTTCGTGGTCGGAACGAAAAGCCGCGTCTGATAACGGATGATCTCGGTGAAACACCCATGTGCCTTGTACCAGTCGAGGCGCGACGCCGACCAACCTGCCAGTTCGAGCCGCTGCGCGCCGTTGACGAGGCTGCGCTTGAGCGTGAGCGCTTCGCGGCTCTTGATTTGCATCGGCCGCCCGGTCCCGATCACCGCATCGACGACTTGCTCTGCCGAGAAGGCATGTTCGTCTTCAAGACCAAGCACCTGGCATAGTTCGGGCACGCAATGGAGCGGAACCTCCCGGCCTAACAGCGAGCGTCCGTCTCGCGCCGAAATCCGGCTGACGCGAACATAGTCGGAAGGGAGTTTGTCCCACACCGGAAGCAGTAGGCCGGTTGCAAGATGGAGGCGCTCGCGCTTGTGATTTGAGGCGGCGTCATCGACCTCCTCCTGCCACAGGCGGCGAAATTCGGTTGGATCCACCGTTTCCCAGTTGCTCTCCTCGAGTTGATCGGCGGTGATGTGCCCATGCTTCAAGGGACGGACAAGCTCGAAGCGGGCCACACGCATACCTTCGTCGGTGAGCAGACTACGCGCCGGGACAAGCAGCCCGATCCGGCCTGAGCGCGCATTACGCAGAAGTTGCTGACGCGCACCTGAAAAGCCGTAGAGTTCCTCGAGGCGTTCGAGACGCAAAGGCTTGAGAGCGCGGGCGATCTCGAGTTCCAGGAGATGCGTAGTCGCACCCGACAGCGCATCGGTGCGCAGTAGCGTGTCGGTCACCACCTCGTAATGCTCTACCGCAATGGTCTCGACCCCAATGTCGAGCGTGCCGGCCTGGCGTGCTGCATCGATCCGCGCTTCGACGAGGCCGAGAAACTCGTCAAATATGCCGTTTTGCAAAACAATCGGCAACGCGAGGATGCGATTGAGCCAGCGCTGGATTGTTGGCAGGTCATCGACCATCCCGCCGTCGGATCCTTCGACCCTGAGCCCGCTCAATTCCTCAAACCGAGAAAGCGTAACGGCTTCGAGCTTGCCTGCGAACAACAGGCCGAACCAGCGGTGAAGCGCCTCCTTGGCGTATGTGCTCTCGAGATTGTCGGCAGGATCGAAGAGGTTCTGCCCACCCGTCTGGCGCTGCCCGCGGGTCAGTGCGCCGAGGCTGTCTAGCCGACGTGCAATGGTCGAAATAAACCGACGTTCGCCACGCACATCGGTGGTCACCGGGCGAAACAGCGGGGCCGATGCCTGATTGGTGCGGTTGGTACGGCCAAGGCCCTGGATTGCGGCATCGGCCCGCCAGCCCGGCTCAAGCAGGAAGTGGACCCGGCGCATCTGGTTCTTTGCCGCAAGGTCGGCATGATAACTGCGGCCGGTGCCACCGGCATCAGAGAAAACCAGAATCCGCTTTGTCCCGTCCATAAAATCTCGCGTTTCGGCGACATTGGCGCGCGGAGAGCGCGACTGGAGCACCTGGCGTCCATCGCGCCCGACGATCAGGCGGCGGGTACGGCCGGTGACTTCGGCGACCTGATCGACACCGAACCGTTCGATGATCGCATCGAGCGCCGTCGCGATCGGCGGCAAGGCACAGAGCTGCTCGATCATGCCATCGCGCGCGGCAAGCGCCGAGCGGCAGAGAACAGGGGCACCGTTCTCATCACTCATCGGTTCGGACCGGGCATTGCCGTTCTCGTCCGTAAACACGGCCATCAACCGCACCGGAAAGCTTTTGGTGAGGTAATCGACCACGTATTCGCGGGGGGAGAGATCAATTTCGAGTGCTTCACGTTCCGCATCGGAGAGATCAGCGAGGCGGCGGTTGAGCATGGCTTCGGCGGTCGAGACGAGTTGCACTACAACAGCGTTGCCGTCGGCAAGTGCCGCATCAATCGCAGGCAGCAGGCTCGGCAGCTTCATGGATAGAAGGAGCTGCGCGAAGAAGCGCTGCTTGGTGCCTTCAAACACCGAAAGCGCAGCCGATTTGGCACCTGAATTCAGGGTATCGCCACTGTCAGCGTCGACGATCCGCGTTGCCTCGAGAGCTTCGCGCAGGTTGGCATGAATGATTGCCCAGGCGTCTGCATAGGCGTCATAAACCGCTACCTGGTCGGGGGTCAGGCAATGCTCGAGAATCTCGTACTCAACTCCGGCGAATGAAAGTGCCCTCGCCGCGTACAGTCCAAGTGACTTCAGATCACGGGCGACCAGTTCCATTGCAGCGATACCGCCATCGCGAATGTCTGCGACGAAGGCTTCGCGATTGGCAAAAGCCGTCTCGGGACCCCACAGGCCAAGACGGGTGGCATAGGCGAGATTATTGACGTCGGATGCCGCGGTCGCCGATGCGTAGAGCACGCGGGCGCGAGGCAGCAGATTCTGGATGCGAACACCGGCAATGCCCTGTTCCGATCCTTTGACCGTACCACGTGAGCCTTCCCCGCCAGCGGCGTTGGCCATCGCATGGGCTTCGTCAAAGACAATGAGCCCGTCGAAGTCCTCCCCAGCCCATTCGAGAATCTGCTCGAGCCGTGTCGCGTCGCTGCGGCCCGAGCGTAGTGTCGGATAAGTCACGAAGAGTATGCCTTCGCGCATCCCGATCGGGACACCGAGCTTCCATTGGCCAAGGGGCTGGACGTCGATGGGAAGGCCGCCGAGCGCGGTCCAGTCGCGGCGGGCATCTTCGAGCAAAGCTTCGTTCTTGGAAATCCAGATGTGGCGCCGTTCGCCCCTCACCCACCGGTCGAGGATGACGGAAGCGACCTGCCGTCCTTTCCCTGCACCAGTTCCGTCACCAAGAAAGTAGCCCATGCGGTAGGCGTGCCCGTCGGCGCTCGCCTTCAAGGCGCAGCCCTTGTCGTCGGGCTCAAACCGTCCCGGCAGATCGCGGGCATGCGCGCTTGCGGCATAGATCAGGGTCTCGGCCTGCGCAGCGGAAAGGACGCCCCCAGCAATGAGGCTCGACGGAAGCTGAGGCACCACTTCGGGCACGGGTGCGGTTATCGAACCCATCGCAACGGATTCAACCAGCGGGGTCGGATGCGGGACCGCATCTGCAATTGAGATCCGGCTCGGCCGGTAGGGCAAATAATGCCCAACCTGGCTTTCGATCGGCGCAGGTGCTTCGAGCGGAGTAAAATCAAGCGGCAGGATCGACGGCGCCGCAGCGGTTGGATGGACCTTAAGTGGAACTGGTTTCGTCCTGTTCGCAACCAGCCGAAGCGGCAATGCTGGCTTGATGCCGATGCTGGGCTCGGCGGGCAGGCTTACCCGGTCAGGCAGCATATCGATCAGCAGATGAAGCTCGGCAAAGTTTGCCGGCTGGGCGATGATCGGGCTGGTACCATCCTTAGCCTTGTCGAGAACCAAGAGCCGGGTTGAGATAGATGTGCCCTGCTTGACGAAACCGCGCTCGATCGTCGCGTTGAGGCGCAACGAGACGGGACCGGCGATCCCGACAAGAAACTTCGGAAGCTCGAACCATTCGGGCATCACTGCGACCAGGCGGCCACCGGGCAGAAGGCGCTTCCAGGCAGAACGCAAGTGCCGATCGCCAGTGCGACTATCGTGGCCCCTTTCGATTCCGTGTGAATAGGGCGGGTTCATCAGCACCACGCTCGGACCCACGTCGGGCTTGAGAAGTTCGTCGATCAGTTCCCCGTCAAATCCCGTGACTGTCGCCTCTGGAAACACGGCGCCCAGGCATTCGCGGCGCAGCGGCGATATTTCGTTGAGAGCGAGACGCGCAGCTGCTTTTGCTGCCCATACGCACAGCATCCCGGTCCCGGCCGACGGTTCGAGAACCAGTTCAGCGGCAGAAATCGCGCATGCCTTTGCAGCCATCCAGGCCAGACGGGGCGGCGTCGCGAATTGTTGCCACTCGATCTGCTCGTCGCTCCGGTTGGACTGGGTCGGGACCAGACCTTCAAGGCGCGTGAAAGCCTCATCGGCAAAGCTGGGTGACATTGCAGGTGAGAATTCGGTCGCCTGCGCCAGAAAGAACACCTGCGCCAATTCAAGTGCCGCATGGGCATCGCGTACGGACCAGCGTCCTTCGGCGTCGCTACCGCCGAAGTGATCGGCCATCGTTGCATTCACAGTGAGCCGTGAAATTGCTTGATCTGCAGCGAGCCGGGCGGCCAGCGCCCTCGCCGCTGCCAGCACTGGCGGCTCGGCGGGATCGGAGAATGCGAAAGCGGTATTTGCGTGTGACATGAGAGACCTCCTGAAGAGGCCCTGGGTTTGTCCGGGTGTCCGTTCAGATGGATCCGTCCGGGGGCCTCACAAGGCCCCAAGCCCGCTTTCCTCTCACCGACATTCAGACCGCAGCTCGGACTGAGCGCATGAGCACATCATTCCAATCATCGCCGGTCTGCTGCGGACGCCTGGTGACAATCAGCCGCCCTTCGCAAGCGTAAGCATTTCGCGCGCGCTCTTCAGCAAGGCGCCCACCCGCATCATTGTCGACAAAGAGATACAGCTCGCGCACCGATTCCGGGATTGTGACCTGGCCGAAGCGTTCGTTTCCCAGCGTCGCCCAGCAGGGAACATTGAACATTTGCATCGTTGAGAGGGCCGTTTCGTTTCCTTCTGCGAGTCCAAGGCGTCCCTCATCCGGGTATGCGAAACGCACCGCGCCAGAACCGGGACTGCCTAACGCACGCCTGGGCTGATCAAATGAAGCCAAGCTGCTTTTTTCCAGATTGAGGAAGGAGCGGTGCAGCGCCAGAATCCCGGCATCACTGCGCACGGCCGCGACCATCGCGGGTAGAAACCGGACAGCACCCTTTGGCCCAAGCGGCATACGCGGGTGGAAACGCAGCTCCGGCGAAGAAATCGTGATGCCTCTGGACACGAGGTACTTCTCGGCGGGGCTGCCAGCGATGGTCGACGCCTCACGCCAGAGCCTCAGCGCATTCCGATTGGCGACTTCCTCGCGCGGTTCGGCCACGATCGGACCACTCGTGCCATCGAACAAGTCCGCAATTCGTATCCCGAGCCCGGCCATGGCTTCTATCACCGCCTCGTTCGTGCAGCCGGCAAAGCAATGAACAAGAATTGCACGCTTCCCGAGCGTGATGCTTAGCGAAGGAGTGCGGTCGTCGTGGGCCGGGCAGCAGCACATCCCGCGCGAACGCGACCAGGTGCCGCCCAGCTGCTCGACTATCTTGCGTGCGCGGGTTTCCATCTGCATGCCTTGGAATTGGGATGATCGGTGTTGGTTCATGGGGGGCATCTCCATCGTAACGTGCCTCCACCCGCGCAGCCTCCGCTCTGCGTCGCTGACGTTTCATTTTCCTACATGATATGTTCTATATATGTTCTTTCTCGATTCGACCAACAAAGGATTCGGGAATGAGACTGAAATGGGCAGTTGCCGCAGTGGCAACGGCAGGATTTGGGTCCGTCCTCCCCGCTAACGCGCAGGAGATGGAGCCCCCTCAGATGACCGTTGCCTCGGAGTTGACGACCGACGGCTTCCGCGTTGCAGAAGGGACTGATGGCTTCCTTCTCGTCGAACATGGCATTTGGAGAAAGCCTCCAACGGCCTCGTCCGAGCCGCCGGCTACCGATGCGGGTCGAACCTACTTGCCCTATCGATATCCAAAGCCCCAAGGCAGCGCGCCATCGGGATTCCGTCGGGCAAGCTACCTTCCTCATGTTTACGCTGCTGAGGCTCAATACTCGCTACCAAGCGGCCTTCTCGACGCTCTTGTATGGACGGAATCACGATATAATCCGATGGCCATCAGCAAGGCCGGGGCCGCAGGCTTGGGGCAATTGATGCCAGGGACAGCGCGGGACCTTGGCGTTTCAAATCGCTTCGATCCCAAGGCGAACATCTTGGGTGCGGCCCGATACCTACGCCAGATGCTGGACAAGTTCGGGGTGGTTCATCTGGCCCTCGCCGCATACAACGCAGGTCCAGGTGCCGTCGAGCGCGCAGGCGGTATTCCTCGCAATGGCGAGACGCCGGCCTATGTGCGTGAAGTGCTGCGCCATTGGCGGTTTTGAACGGGGGACGTTGTGAGCGTGGGTCGAATACGCGTCTCGGGAATTTTGAGCCGTGGTAGACGCGGGTTGTTCCTGACCACGACAGACGAAGTCGTCTGGATCATCGAGAGCGAAGAACCCGAATGCGAATTCGTCGGATCAGCGGTGATTGTCGAGGGGGTTGTCGCAGGTCGAGATCGTTTGCGCGCAGAGACTGGATTGGACCGGTCTGATCGAAGCCATAGTTATCAGGCTGCGCGCTTCCCTGCCTTCTTGATGTCGATCACCTTCCCGCCGCTCAGATAGTCAGCCCAGTCCTGCATCATCCGGCGCCGGGGAGCCAGGTATTCAGCGGCATTGTAAGCTCCACGCACGTCGTTTTTCTCCGAATGCGCGAGCTGTAGTTCGACCCAATCCTCATGGTATTTCCTGATCCACATGGGCGGCTTGCCGAACTCGACCAACTGCTCATTGGCCCAGGTGCTCGCCAAGCCCCGGAAGCCGTGTACGGTTTGGCGACTGTGGTATCCGAGGCGATAGAGCGCGTAGATCATTGTGTTCTCTGAAAGCGGCTTGTTCGGGCCATTACCCGGGAAGAGAAACTCGCCAGGCGCTGCTGCTATCATGGATTTCGCGATGTGCGTTGCCTGCTGCGAGAGGGGCACCAAATGCTCTCGTCCCATCTTCATTCGCTCGGCCGGTATGCGCCAGACAGGTGATTTGCCGCCGAGGTCTTCGAACTCGGATTTGGCGGCGAAGCGGAGCTCCTTCGTTCGAACCCAAGTCAGGAGCGCAAAGAGAACTGCGTCACGGGTGATTGAGGACCGCCGTTCGCCCTCTTCCTGGTAGGCATGCAGCTTCTCGATGAATGCGGGCAATTCGCTGAGCGGCAGACGGCTCATATGCTTCACTCGTGGTCGCGGCTTTAGCGCCCCACGCAGATGTGTCGTCGGATCATTCGAGGCCAGGCCACACGCGATTGCGAACTGGAAGACTTGCCCCACCCCTTGCTTCGCACGCCGGCTGATATCGAGCGCGCCTCTTGCTTCGATTTTGCGTATCATTGCCAGGACGTCGGGCGCCGTGATTTCATGAACGAGTTTCTCGCCGATGGCTGGAAAGACATCCCTTTCCATGCGCGACCAGACGCGTTCGGCGTGCGCGGCATTCAACGCGCTCTTTCGATTTTCATGCCAGCGCTTTGCGACATCAAAGAAAGTGGCACCCTCCTGCGAGATCACTTCCCCCTTGGATTTCATTGGATCCTTGCCCTCGGCTAGCAACGCCTTTGCGGCTGTGCGCTTGGCACGCGCTGCAGCTATCCCGAGGTCTGGGTAAGCGCCGAACGAGAGCAACTTCTCCTTGCCTGCGAAGCGGTACTTCATCCGCCACAACTTTGATCCGTTCGGCTGGACGAACAGGAATAGGCCCTCCCCGTCGGCCAGCTTGTAGGCGCGATCACTTGGCTTGGAATTTCGGGCCTGAGTCTCCGTGAGAGGCATTGGGGGTATCGCTCCTTTCCGACACTCCGCGAAAATACCCCCAAAATACCCCCAAACCAAATCTGGCTGCATGTGGAAGACCATGGGCGCATGCGGACGCGAATCACCCGCAAACCTCTGCTTTTCTTTCGATTTTTGGAAAAATGCGGAAGCTAGTGGAAGCTTCCGGATCAAGGAATGGTAGCGGAGGAGGGACTTGAACCCCCGACCTACGGATTATGATTCCGCCGCTCTAACCAGCTGAGCTACTCCGCCAACCTTGCGAGTCCGGGGCAAGCCGCCGGACAGGAGGCGGCCTATAGGGTCGCACGTTCCTCCGGTCAATAGCAGGTTTGTGCGACTGCTGACTCAAAAAAACACCCCGGCAGGTCGCACTGCCGGGGTGTCGCTTTGCGGGCATCGGAGGACCAGTCTCCACCGCCCAGTGGGCTCTGGATTAACGAAGCAGGTTCAGCACGCCCTGCTGGCTTTGGTTGGCCTGCGCCAGCATCGCGGTCGATGCCTGCGAGAGGATCTGCGCTGCCGCCAGCTTGGTCGATTCTGCAGAGAAATCGGTATCGGCGATGCGCGATTTGGATTCGGAGAGGTTGGTCGCGGTCGACGTCAGATTGTTTAAGTCAGCAGCAGCGCCGCAGCGTTGTTCACCATATGCGCAACGATGTTCACCCGCAGCGATCCGGTCTTGTGGTACAGGATACCGAAAACCGCACCCATCGCCATCAGCGCGGGAAACGCGTGATAATCCATATGGACTGCGCCGAAAATTGCCGAGGCCCCCAGGATTGCAGCCCATGCCGGTAACTGTTTTGCAAGCGCGTTCTGCACCAGCCCGCGAAACAGGATTTCCTCCAGCAAGGGGGCGATACCCGCGATCGCAACAAACAGCATGACCGTGTTCAAAGGCGTATCGGGCAGGGCTTCGAACATCTTTCGAAGCGCTTCCTGCACCTTGATATCGGGGATGATATAGGTGGCGTAGAGATGGTTGAAGGCGAGGCCTGCAGCAATCAGCCCAATCGCCAGTCCGATGGTCTGCAAAAGATTGACGCGGCTCCAACGCAGCAGTCCGATCCGCGCTGCACGGTCCTCCTTGCGCAGATGGAGCCACAAAAGCCCGAGCATGACGAGGCTCGATGCCACCAGTGAGAGGATTGTCGGCACCGCGACGAAACTGGGATCCTTGGCCAGCGCCGTCGGATCGCGGCCGCTATCGTCCATGCCGATGGCCATGCCCAAGGCCATCACGCCTGCGACGACCTGCAACAGCAGGAAGATCACCACCCACCCCAGCGCCCCCAATATGGTGGGGAATTTGTGATCGGGATGGCTGGCGTTATGCACGTCTTCGGTCATTCGTCCCCCGTCGCTTCAATAGGCTTCGCCATGGCTAAGCGAGCGTCGGGGCAAAAGCAATCACACCAGGCCCATTTTCATGAGGTCGCCGAGCATCTTGGGCGGCATTTCATCGCGGCCATCCGCTCCCTCCCCGCCAAGGTCGGGCGGCGCATCCTTATCTTCCAGATAACGCCAGCCCTGATGCGCGCGTTTGGGGATGGAGCGGCATGGGGGCTATTTGGGGGTGCGGTAATCAGCCCGCAAGACCGGCAAACACCGCAAGCCCAAGAAAGATCAGGAAGCCCATGGAGTCGGTGATCATGGTCACGAAAATGGAGCTTGAAACCGCTGGATCCTGATCGAGGCGGTCAAGAAACACGGGAATGGCGACGCCCGAAAGCCCAGCAATCAGGATGTTGAAAAGGATCGCCGCTGCAATCACGCCGCCCAGTGTCCAGTTGGTGAACACCAATCCCGCACCCAGCCCCGCGATTACCGCAACCGTGGCACCGATGAGCACAGCGACACGCACCTCGCGCCAGATTGAACGCACCGTGTTTGATTGGGTCAGCTGGTTGGTCGCCAGCGCGCGCACGGTCACCGCCAGCGTCTGTGTGCCGGCATTGCCGCCGATAGAAGCGACGATCGGCATCAGGATCGCCAGCGCGACCATGGTTTCTATGGCCGCACCAAATTGCGCGATGATGAAGCTTGCGACCATTGCCGTGCCCAGATTGGCAATAAGCCAGCGGACACGCGCCTTATAGCTGTCGGCGATTGGCTCGTTAATGTCGCCTTCGCCTGCACCCGACAGGCGCAAGATATCCTCACCCGCCTCTTCCTGGACGATGTGGACCACATCGTCCGCGGTGATCACACCCACCAGCCGCCCGGCATCGTCGACCACAGCCGCCGAAATCAGCGCATATTTCTGGAAGCGCAGTGCCACCTCTTCCTGGTCCATATCGACCGGGATCAGCGTCTGTTCGCGCTTCATCACGTCGGAAATCGAAATGTTGCGCGGCGTGCGCATGATCCAGCTCAACTGGCAGGTGCCAATCGGGCGATGCGCGGGATCGACAACGAAGATTTCCCAGAATTCAGTCGTCAGATCCTGGTTTTCGCGCAAATAATCGATCAGCTGGCCGACAGTGATATGCTCTGGCACCGCGACCAGTTCGCGCTGCATGATACGGCCGGCGGATTCTTCGGGATAGGAAAGCGCATCCTCGATGACAGCGCGGTCTTCGGGATCGAGTTCGGCAAGGACGGCTTGCTGCTCGTCCTCCTCCATATCCTCGATCATTGCGACCGCGTCGTCGGTCTCCATCTGCTCGGCAAGGTCGGCGATCTGCGCGGCGGGCAGCGCATCGACGATATCGTCGCGCACCCAATCATTGATTTCCGCGAGCACGTCGGCGCTGAGCAAATCGCCCAGGGCAATGGCGAGCGCGGCGCGATCCTCACGCGGGGTCAATTCGAACAGGTCGGCGATGTCGGCAGCGTGCAGCGGCTGGGCGAGGCGATAGGCCTCTTCGCGATTGCCAGCTTCGACTGCATCGAGAACTTGATCGACAAAGTCGGCTTTCAGCCGGTTATCCTCGTCGAGCGTGCCATCGATTGTTTCAACCGGGGGGAAATCAGGATCGGCTTCGGCAGTCATCGTCCCCCCTTTGCTGCAGATTGTTACGACCGCGCCCCTCCTACGCCGACCAAGAGAAAATGCAATTTACTTTTGGCCGGGCTGGCCTATTGCGAGCGCAAAGTTCAACAAAAGGATTCCCCCGATGGCCGAAACCCTCACCATGCACCTTTCGACCGGCGACGTCGTGATCAAGCTGCGCCCTGACCTTGCCCCCAACCATGTCGCGCGCATTGTCGAACTGGCGCAGGAAGGCTTTTACGACGGTGTGAAGTTCCACCGCGTAATCGACGGCTTCATGGCGCAGGGCGGTTGCCCGAACGGCACCGGCACCGGTGGTTCTTCAAAGCCGAACCTGAAGCAGGAATTCAACGACGAGCCGCACGTCCGCGGTGCCTGCTCGATGGCGCGCACGATGGATCCGAACAGCGCGAACAGCCAGTTCTTCATCGTTTTCGACGATGCGACCTTCCTCGATCGCCAGTACACTGTCTGGGGTAATGTGATCGAAGGCATGGAAAATGTCGACGCGCTCCCCAAGGGCGAGCCGCCGCGCGAACCCGGCGTGATCAACTCGATTACGGTCGCCTAAAGCATCAAATCCGGAAGGTGCCATCCACGACGGTGACACAGTCACCGCCGACATGGATGGCATCTCCCTCTATCCGCACGCGGACATTGCCATCGCGGCCCACTTGCCGCCCTTGGCTAGCGACATATTCGCTTCCCGCCGAAACCTGCTGTGCCTTGAGGCGATAGGCAGCAACCGCGCCATTGCCGCTGCCGCAGACAGGGTCCTCGGCTATCCCGTCAGCCGGGGCAAAACTGCGCACCACGATGCCGCCATCGGCCTTGTCGGCATAAACCGTCATGCCGGTTGTCGATTGCGCGCGATCATAGTCGGCGAGGATTTGCAGATCGGGCTGTAGCTGCTCAACCGTTTCCGCCGATGCCAGTTCTGCAATCACCCAGCGCGGGCCGACATTGACGATTTGGGGTGCACCCTTGATCGCACCTTCGCCCAAAGCGGTGGCCAGCTGGCCAGCCTCGGGAGCTTCTTCATAGGCATAGCGCGGCAGGCGGAAGGAAAGGCCTGTACCCGCCACGCTGACCTCCACCAAACCTACGGCGCATTGCTGGACAACCTTGCCATTCTTGGGCATCGCCAAACCGGCTTCGATCACCGCATGCGCCGTGCCCAGGGTAGGATGCCCGGCAAAGGGCAGCTCGCTTTTCGGGGTGAATATCCGCACCGAATAGTCTGCTGAAGCATCCGTCGCCGGAGAGACAAAGGTCGTTTCAGACAGGTTGGTCCAGTTGGCGATCGCCTGCATCTGCTCCGCCGACAAACCTTGCGCATCGAGGATGACCGCCACCGGATTACCCTTCAACGCCACAGCGGTGAAAACATCGACCTGCTTGAAAGGTCTAGGGTTGGCGGTGCTCATGTTCGTCGTCCTGATGCTCGATCGTTTCGCTTGGAATATAGCCCAGCTCGTCCTTATGCCCTTCCGGATCGGGGTGGATCAGCACCTCAACCCCCGGAAATTCACGCATCAGTTCGGCCTCGATCTCGTCCATCACCTCATGCGCCTTCAGCACGGTCATGTTTGGATCGACCCAGACATGGAACTGGCAGAAATCGTGCGCGCCCGCCGAACGCGTGCGCATGTCGTGGATGCCCTTCAGTTCCGGGTGGCGCATGGCGACTTCGATGAAACGCTGTCTTTTTTCGAGCGGCCACTCCTTATCGAGCAACTGGTCGAGTGCGAGGCTGGCTGCGCGCCAGGCGCCCCAGAGCAACCACAACGTAATCGCAATGCCGAAAAGCGGGTCTGCACCGCGCACATTGAGCATGGCATCCAGCGCCAGTGCGACAATCACTGCAATGTTGAGCAGCAGATCGCCCTGATAGTGCAAATGATCACCATGGATGGCGACCGATCCGGTCTTTTTGATGACGTGGCGTTGGTAAGCGAGCAACGCGAGCGTCGCGACAATCGCAACCAGTGATACGCCAATACCCATTTCGGGATGCTCGGTCGGCGCGCCGCTGCCAAGACGATCGATGGCACGCCAGCCGATGAACAATGCCGAAACCGTCACCAGCATGACCTGCACCAGTGCCGAAAGCGCCTCCGCCTTGCCGTGGCCAAAGCGATGGTCGTCGTCCGCTGGCATGGCGGCGTAGCGGACACTGAACAATGTCAGCAGCGAAGCGAGCAGGTCAAAGCCGGTGTCCGCAAGCGAGCCCAGCAGCGCGACCGATCCGGTTTCAATCGCAGCCCAGCTTTTGAGAACGGTCAGGAAAAGCGCCATTGCCACACTTGCCAGCGCGGCCTTGGAGGTCATCGAACCATGTTCGTGATGATGGTGGTCGTGCGATTGGCCCATGGCGCGTCAGGGATAAAGCATGAAGCTGCGCCAGCCATCGCCGTCGCGTTCAAAAACCCAGCGTTCGTGCAGGCGGAATTCACGGTCCTGCCAGAATTCGATACGCTTGGGCGTCACGATATTGCCGGTCCAATGCGGTGGGCGGGGCACATCCTGCCCTTCGAAGCGCGCCTTCACTTCGGCAAAGCGCGCTTCAAATGTCGCGCGGCTATCGAGCGGACGCGATTGATCAGACGCCCATGCGCCCAACTGGGAATCGCGCGCCCGGCTCGCAAAATAGGCATCGGCGGTTGCATCGCTGACCTGGCTGATCGGCCCTTCGATGCGCACCTGTCGGCGCAGCGATTTCCAATGAAAGAGCAAGGCAACATTGGGGTTTGCCGAAAGCTCTCCACCTTTGCGGCTTTCAAGGTTGGTATAAAAGATGAACCCGCCTTTGCCGTCGGCATCGGGGCCATGTCCTTTGAGCAGCACCATGCGCACCGACGGGTGACCGGCGGCATCGGCGGTGGCGAGCGCCATGGCATTGCCATCGTTGATTTCGGTGGTGCGCGCCTCTTTGAACCAGGCATCGAAAAGGGAATAGGGATCTTGGCTTTCCATATCGTCCCGATAGGCTAGACTGGCCGTACAAGGAAGGGGGGACTGCCATGCAAATTCCGTGGGAAAGCATTTTTGAGGTCACGAACATCTATGCGATGCTCTGCTGGCTGGTTCTACTCTTTGCGCCAAGGCGCGAACAGGCGTTGCCCCTGCTGTTCATGGCGGGGTGCGGACTGCTGGCGTTGACCTATGCGGTGCTGATTGTCGGCCTTATGAGCGGCATGTTTGATGCAGACGGTCCACGCTCGCAGGATTTCAGCTCGCTTGCCGGAGTCATGGCGCTGTTTGACAGCAAGGGTGGCGCTACCATCGGCTGGATCCACTATCTCGCCTTTGACCTGTTCGTCGGTATTTGGGCAGCGCGCAACGCCGACCGTCGCGGCATAGCGCGCTGGATGCAGATATTGGTTTTACCGTTCATCTTTCTGCTCGGCCCCTTGGGGCTGGTGCTTTACCTTGGCTTGCGCACATTTGCCGGAAAAAGCGTCGAAAATGGCATCGCACCGAGTTGACTCATGGCGCTGTAATGCCAATCTAATACAGGGACGCAAATAAACAGGGACCATAATGGCCGATCCATATTCCATATTGGGCGTATCGAAGGGCGCAGACGAAAAGGCGATCAAGAGCGCCTATCGCAAGCTCGCCAAGGAGCTGCACCCGGACAGGAACCAGGACAACCCGAAGGCAGCCGAGCGCTTTGCCGAAATCACGCACGCCTATGACCTGCTGTCAGACGCGCAAAAGCGCGGCCAATATGATCGCGGCGAGATTGATGAAAACGGCCAACCACGCTCGCCCTTTGGCGCCGGCTTTGGCGGAGGCAGCCCTTTCAGCGGCGGCGGTGCTCGTCCCGGTCAGGGCGGCTTCGAATTTGGCGGCGGTATCGATCTTGGCGACATATTTGACGGCCTGTTCGGGGGCGGCGCCGGTGCGCGCCCTGGCGGACCGCGTCCGCAACCAGGACCGCCACCCAAAGGTGCGAACATCGCATATGAGCATCTGGTTTCATTCACCGATGCCGCCAAGCTCGAGCCGCAGCGCATCACTTTGCGCGACGGCAAGACGGTCGAGTTCAAGCTGCCGCCCGGCGTGGTCAGCGGGCAGCAGATCCGCATCCCCGGCAAGGGTCAGGCCGGGCCGGGTGGTAATGGCGATGCAATGGTGACGCTGAAACTTGGCAAGCACCCTTTTTACGATCGTGACGGCGACAATATCCGCCTCGACCTGCCCATCAGCCTGAAAGAGGCGATTGCGGGAGCGAAGGTAAAGGTGCCGACAATCGATGGCCCCGTTATGCTAAGCGTGCCCGCAGGTGCCCAGTCGGGAACCACGATGCGTATCAAGGGCCGCGGCTTTGCCAAGAAAGGCGGCGAGCGCGGGGACCAACTCGTAACCCTGCAAATCCGACTGCCTTCGGACTTGAGCAAACTTGCCGCACTGGCCGAGGCACTTCCCGACGATCCCAGCCTGCGCGCCGAACTTGGTGTCTGAGCACTCACCCCTCTCGCCCGAGGCGCGCGCGCACGATCCGCGCCCGCACACCGAAAGCGAAGAGGAGTGGTTTCACCATCTTGATCCCTATCACCGCGCGAAAGAGGTGATCCGCCGCGTCGTGGTCGGGGTGTATACCGAAGGCTTCGTCAATGCTGGCAATTTTGCCTATCTGTCGATCGTCACACTATTCGCGTTTTGTATAGTGGCGGCTGCGATCGCGGGCAGCCTTGGCCAGACCGAATCCGGTCTGGCGCTGATCGACGCCTTTTTCCGGACAGTTCCCGGCAGTGTCGAAGCCGCGCTCGAAGAGCCTGTCCATGCCGCGATGTCAGCCCGTTCCGGCCCGTTGCTCTGGCTAAGCGCCGCGGTCAGCCTGTGGACCACCACCAGCTTGATTGAGACCATACGCGATGTGCTTCACCGCGCTTATGGAACCCAGCCCGAACGCTGGTTCTGGCAGTACCGGCTCGGCAGCTTTGCCGTCATCGTTGCTGCCGTCATCCTCGCCATGACCGCCTTTTCGGCGCAGGTGCTGGTGGTCACGATAGAGGATCTGGTCTATCGTTATATCCCTGCAGCGGAGCGTGCGGCCGGATATTTCGCATGGGGCCGGATCATTCCGTTCGCCGTGTTATTCTTGGCAATCTATACAATCTATCGTGGCCTCACCCCACGCAAATACCGCGTCAACCTCTATCCCAAATGGCCCGGTGCGGTCTTGGTCAGCATCTGGTGGGTTGGCTGCACTATGGTTCTGCCCTGGTTCGTTTCCACGGTCAGCAATTACGACCTGACCTATGGCAGCCTTGCCGGCATCATGATCGCCCTGATTTTCTTTTACCTGATCGGTTTGGGCATGGTAACCGGGGCGCAGTTGAACGCTGCACTGGCCAACGCCACCGAAATTGGCCTAAAGGGCGCCAAGCACAGGAATATAGACAATCAGGAGTTCGTCCAAAAATGACCGGATTGATGGCAGGGAAACGTGGCCTCATCATGGGCCTCGCCAATGACAAGTCGCTCGCTTGGGGCATCGCGCAGCGGCTGAAGGCCGAGGGTGCCGAGCTGGCGATCAGCTATCAGGGTGAAGTGATGGAAAAGCGCGTGCGCCCGCTGGCCGAGCAACTGGGCTGCGATTTCCTGATCGATTGCGACGTGTCCGACATGGCCAATCTTGACGCCGCTTTTGAAAAGCTGTCTTCGCGCTGGCCTACAATCGACTTCGTTGTCCATGCCATCGGTTTCACCAACAAGGAAGCGCTGCGTGGCAAATATTTCGACGTCACGCTCGACGACTTCCTGATGACGATGAATATCAGCGTCTACAGCTTCACCGCCGTCGCCAAGCGCGCCGCGGCGATGATGACTCCATTCGATCCGGAGACCGGCAAAGGCGGCGGATCAATGCTGACACTCAGCTATTATGGTGCCGAAAAGGTTGTGCCGCACTATAATGTGATGGGCGTTGCCAAGGCGGCTCTCGAAGCCAGCGTGAAATATCTCGCCAACGATGTCGGCCCCGATGGAATCCGAGTGAATGCGATCTCCGCAGGCCCGATCAAGACGCTGGCAGCGTCGGGCATCGGCGATTTCCGTTATATCCTAAAATGGAACGAATATAATTCGCCGCTGCGCCGCAATGTCACCATCGATGATGTTGGCGCATCGGCGCTGTACTTCCTGTCGGATCTTTCGGCAGGGGTTACCGGCGAAACCCACCATGTCGATGCAGGCTATCACACGGTGGGCATGAAGCAGGAGGATGCTCCTGATATCGCGCTCGGCTGATTAGGAAAGCGAGGTGGGGATGTTCGAGGGACATAGCAACCAAGTGGTCCTCCTCCTCATCGGTTGCGCGGCTTTGGTCGGGCTTTACGGCTATCTGCACGCCAGACGTTTCTGGGAGGGGTTGCCGCCACTTCTCGACGGCTTTGTTTCCGCATCGGGTTTCCTGCTGGTAATTGCTGCATTCGTTTTCGGCGGGCGTTTCGGTGGAGCATATGGCCACCCCCATGCAGGGCGCGTGCTCGCGGTTGCTGGCGCAGTCATCGTCTATCGCACACTGCGCACCTGGATCGGCAAGGAACAGGTGAAATATCGCAAGGTCAGGGTGAAACCACCCGAAGACGCATGATCCTTCGCGCGCTGGAAAATTCCGAATTCGATATGGTCGATGCCGTCCATCGTGCTGCCTTTGCCAGCACATCCTTCGGCTATCAGGGCGAAGCAGAACTGGTCCGCGCCATCCACGCCGATGGCGATGCTCTGGTTTCGCTGGTGGCTGAAGTGAATGGACGGATTGTTGGCCATGCCCTTTTCAGCATAATGGATGTTGAAGCCGATGGCGGCCCACTCAAAGCCGCAGGCCTTGCCCCTGTCGGCGTGCTGCCCGAGATGCACGGCACGGGGATCGGCTCGGCATTGATCGTGCGCGGGCTCGAATTGCTGCGTACCAGCGGCACTCAGATCAGCTTCGTACTCGGCCATCCCGACTATTATCCGCGTTTTGGCTATAGCGCCCAAGTCGCCAGCCCCTTTGCCTCGCCCTATTCCGGGCCGCATTTCATGGCGCTTTTGCTGGACAAAGGCGTGCAACTTCCCGAAAGCGGCCGCGCACGCTATGCTCCCGCTTTCGGGCCCGAGAGGTAAGATGAGTTTCAACACGTTCGGCCATGTTTTCCGTTTCACCACCTGGGGCGAAAGCCACGGGCCGGCATTGGGCGCTGTGGTCGATGGCTGCCCGCCGGGAATTGCGCTGTCCGAAGCAGACATCCAGCCTTTCCTCGACAAGCGCCGCCCGGGCACCAGCAAGTTCACCACGCAGCGGCAGGAGCCGGACCAGGTCCGTATCCTTTCAGGCCTTTTCGAAGGCCGCACCACCGGCACCCCGATCAGCCTGATGATCGAGAATGTCGACCAGCGTTCAAAGGATTATTCGGAAGTCGCGAAGGCCTATCGCCCCGGCCATGCCGATTACAGCTATGACGCCAAATATGGCTTTCGTGATTATCGCGGTGGCGGACGCAGCTCGGCGCGTGAAACCGCCGCGCGGGTCGCCGCGGGGGCAGTAGCGCGCGCCGTTATCCCCGAAGTCGAAATCCTTGCCTATGTCGTCGAGATTGGCGGTGATGCGATCGATCGTGCCAATTTCGAGAAAAGCCAGATCAACAAGAATCCGTTCTTCTGCCCCGACGAAGCCGCAGCCGGCCGTTGGGAAAAGCTCGTCGACGAGGCGCGCAAGGCTGGGTCTTCGCTGGGTGCCGTTGTCGAATGTGTCGCCACCGGCGTTCCACCCGGTTGGGGCGCCCCGCTTTATGCAAAGCTTGATAGCGAGCTTGCCGCAGCGATGATGGGCATCAACGCGGTCAAGGCTGTGGAAATCGGCGCAGGTTTTGAAGCGGCCCGCTTGCGCGGAGAGGAAAATGCTGATCCGATGCGCCCGGGAACCAACCAGCCGCTGTTCCTTGCGAACAATGCAGGCGGTATTGCAGGCGGCATTTCGACCGGCCAGCCAGTCGTCTGCCGGGTCGGGTTCAAGCCGACAAGTTCAATCCTGACCCCTGTGGACACCGTCACCCGCGAAGGCGAGGCAACCGAAATCGTCACCAAGGGTCGGCATGATCCGTGCGTCGGCATCCGCGGTGCACCGGTTGTCGAGGCGATGATGGCATTGGTACTGGCCGACCAGAAACTGTTGCACCGCGCCCAGTGCGGTTGAGACACTCAGTAATGCGCTTCGAGCGTTAGCCCCAATATATGGTCGTTGCGTACGGGCGCGCCTGAGCGGTTGATCAACTGCCATGTATAGCCGGGCATGATCGCGAAATGCTCGCCCAAATCGAAATGCACGGCTGCCCCTGCGCGGTTCGCGGTAAAGCCGCTGGCCTGTCCGAAATCGGTATCGTTGAGCGCAAAGATCGCTTCTTCAGTCAGTTGCAGCTCGATTTCGCCATCTGCATCCAATGGCTGGCGCAAACGTGCGCGCGGCCGGAAACGCAGGCCCACTTCATCACTGCCGGTTACACCGAAGACTTCTTCAATTTGCAATCGGCCCTCGAGACGCGGTAGCAGTTTGACTGCGACGCTTTGCGCGAGGCGATGCTGGAACAGGTCACTGCCGCCATCGACGACGGTCGTGACATGGGCATAGTTCAATGTCAGGCTGACATCGTCATTGAGCGCGTGGGTATAGCCAAGTCGAAGGAAGCGTTGGCCGACCTCGAATGAATCGTGTCTCGAACGCAGGATCAGGTTGGCCGACAACGTATCGTCTTCATCCAGCTTCACGTCGCCCGTCAGCGTCAGCCATTGCTGCCGCGTCGCCTCTGCCTGCGCGGGTTGCGCAACAACAGCAAAAGCTGAAAACAGGACAGTAAGGCAAAACCAGCGGAGAGGCATTGGGTTGCGCCTAGCGAAGCCTATTCGACTTGCCAATCCTGGAACAGAACGTCTCACCTTTTGACCGGAACAACGCTGCCATATGGACAGGCACAGCACATTCGCTCAGGGCAATTGGCAGACAGGGGATTGGTAGGTCATGAAAACACAGCGATATCTGCTGCTTGCCGCACTTTTAGCAACGCCATTGGCGGCACAGGGCATTGCCGAGATCGACATGGGTTCCGGACATGCCAGCTATTACAGCAACGAACTTGCCGGTCGGCGCACGGCAAGTGGCGAGCCTTTCAACCCTGCCGACATGACCGCAGCTCATCGAACGGCCGCATTCGGCACTCGGATAAAGGTCACCCATCTGGGTAACGGCCGTGAAGTCATCGTTCGGGTTAACGATCGCGGGCCTTGGGGCCGCGGTCGGATTATCGACCTATCCTATGCCGCTGCCAAGGAACTGGGCATGCACCGCAGCGGCACAGCACAGGTAAGGCTGACCCTCGTCCCCGAAAGTACCGAGTAATCAGACGACGGTTTTGGCAAGCACCTTATCGGTAAGGCCGGCATCGTCCACCGAACCGACAATCGCAACCTGCCCGTCGGCATCGCGCCGCGCAACGAGCACAACGAATTCCTCGCTGCCAAAGGCAAATTCGGCAAGATCGCGGGCTCGTGCAGACCGCAGACGCAGGCGCGGATCGATAGCGACTTGTTTGACATGCTCGCCTTTTTCAACCTTGCGCGCGCGGCGTTCGGCCTGGACCACGCCTTTGAGGCCGCCGCCATACTTCGCCAACAGATCGGCCAATTGTCCCTGCGGAACGGCATTGCGATGGGCATAATCGAGCGCGGCGGCAAATTCGGTGAGGCGCGTCTTGTCATAACCTGATCCGAAAATCAGTTTGACGATCGGCGTCATCGGCGCGCGTTCCTGCACCGTTATGCCATTGTCGGCCAACAGTTCTTCATAGTCTTCGGGATGGCGCTGCGCCGCCAGTGAGAAGTCATATGCACGGCCAATGGCGCGATACAGCGTCTCGCGGCTGCGGGCATCGGCATCGCGCGCCACATCTGCAATATCGCGCGCGCTTTGCAGCCAATCGGCAAGACTTGAGTGATCATCCGGCTCGGTGACAGATATTTTGATCGACACGGCATCGTCATGAGCGAAGCTCGCGTCCAAAACGAGTTCGTCGTCCGACAGGTCGGCAAAGTCGCCCAAATGGGCATCGTCCGGCGAAGGGCCATCGGCCCAGACAGGCACATGATCCTTGCGAACGGGCACCGCTGCAAGCGCGGCCTCCACCTCGGCCATCAGCGGCTGTGCCACCTCTGCGGGGGCGCCCTCTTTCCAGTTGATCACGCCATAGATGAAATCGATGGTGTCATCGTCCGACGAGTAGGGCAGCAGGATTCCGCGATACATAATGTTGGCGCCGCGCTCGTTTACGAACTCGGCTTCGAAACCGATGGGCGCGCGGTTGGCGATAATCTGCAGATAATGGTCGGTAATGCGGGACAGTAGCGAGCGCGGCGGCACCTGGTCGAGATAGCCGATATCCTCGGTCAAGCCGCATTCGTTGCGCAGCGCGGTACCGAGATATTGGATCGACGGGTTTTCAACGCCCGAAGTGAAATCCAGCAGCACTGAATATTCGCGGAAATCTTCGACAGCACCCGGATCGAGATCTTCGATATTCGGATAATTGCCCTCACCCAGTTGCGACGTCCAGAAATTGTAGGCGCGCACCTGCATGCGGCGTTCGTCGCCGGAAATCACCGGCGGCGGTTCGATTGCCGCGTCTTCCTGCTCTTCGAAACTTGCATAAGCGGGTGCTTCGGAATCGAAATGGCCATAGCCGCCATGACTTTCCCCATATGGCTCAAATCCGCGCAAATTATCCATAATAAGATCCCATGGTCAGGATAAAACCTGTTGCATCGGTAATCTCTATGCACCGAGATGGTTAATATGCCGTTATCGCCAATCGCAGCGGAAATGCGTCACGCATGCTCCGCCAACTGGCCCCGCAACTTTGCAAGAGCGGCCTTCTTGATCTGGCAGACACGCGGCGCCCCAATCCCCAACACCGCGCCAATTTCGTGCAGGTTCAGCTCTTCGACAAAGAACAATTGCAGCACCATCGCTTCACGATCGGGCAATTGGGACAGTTGCCGGGTCAGCAATGCGCTTACGCTGAAGCGGACGACCCTGATCGAGAAAATGCGGAAATATGGGGTTCAGGCGGTTGCCTGACCCCTTTTCGCGAGCACCTTGCCGATCACCTGTGCAAAGGTCTCCGCGCTTTGCGCGCCGGGAACCATATATTTGCCGTCAAAGATGATCGCCGGAACGCCAGCGACGTTCTCGTTTATCCAATAGCTTTCCTCGCCGCGCACTTCGCGACCCAGTGCTTCGTCGGCAAGCCAGGCTTCGCAAGCCGCACGATCAAGGCCGATGCTTTCGGCCACATCGAGCAACACTGCCCGATCGCTGACATCCTTTCCCTGCTGGAAATAGGCCGAGAACAGCGCGAGCTTGAGCTCTGTCTGTTTCTGCCAGCCATGTTCAGCGCCGGTACGGGTCAGCAATTTGTGCGCGTCGAACGTGTTGTACAGCCGCCGCGCTCCCATATCGCCAAAGACAAAGCCCAGTTCTGCAGCCGTGCTTTTGATGCGCTCGCGCACTGCCTTCCCCTCATCGGGCGAGCGGCCATATTTGCGCGCGATATGCTGCCCCGCATCCTCACCCTCGGGCGGCATGTCGGGGTTGAGTTCGAACGGATGCCAGTGGATCTCCGCTTCGACCGGATCGGGCAACAAGGTTAGCGCCGTTTCGACCTGCTTATAGCCGATAATGCACCAGGGGCAGACAACGTCTGACACGATATCGATGCGCAATTTTTCCATGGCTACATCTCCGCCCAGCGCCGCAACAATGTGTGCGCAATTGCAAAGGGCGGCGGCGCACCAAAGCGTTTGTCGGGGGCATCGGCGAGTGCGGCACGCGCTTCATCCTTCGTCACCCACATCGCGTCTTCAAGTTCGTTATAATCGATGGTCAGTTGGTCGCCATCGGCGTCAGCGACACAAGCGATCATCAGCTGTGATCCGCCAAAGGGCCAAGGCTGGCTGGTGACGTAGCGGACCGCGCCGCAGCTAATCCCTGCCTCCTCCATGATCTCGCGCCGTACCGCTTCCTCGATGCTCTCGCCGGGTTCGAGGAAACCGGCGAGCGCAGAGTAATTGCCCTTGGGCCATGCCGATTGGCGGCCAAGCAGCGCCTTGCCTTCATATTCGGCGATCATGATGACGACCGGATCGGTACGCGGGAAATGTTCGGCATCGCAGGCAGTGCATTGGCGACCCCAACCAGCACGAAAAACTTTGGTCGATCCGCCGCAGCGACCGCAATATTTATGATTGTTGTGCCAGTCGATCAGGCTGCGCGCGGTGCCGTAAATCGCAGCATCTTCTGCGGGCAGCATCGATAGCGCACGCCAGACGGCCGGCGATCGCGCCATTCCGCCAGCGCCTTCGACCAAGGGCACGAAATGCGGCTTGCCATTGGCAAGGCCGAGCAGGATCAGATCAACCGAAACATCGACCTCTGCCATCGATATCCATTTGAGTCCGCCTTCGCTGGCAACCACGGGATCAAGCCCGTCGAGCCCGAGTACGCGTGCGCGCCAATCGTTGAGCGCGGCATTGAACGCCTCGACATCGTTGCGCAGCCTGTCTGCGCGGTCGAGCGGGGAGCCGGTGAAGCCGGGGTTCATACCTGCGTCAACCCTGCAGGTCGGCAACAACCCATTTGCCGAAATCATCGTGGAAGCCATAAGCGTTGGACGGCATATATTGCACCATCCCCGTTGCGCGCACCTTGCGACGCGGATCGACGAAGGCGATCGTGCCTGCTGCGCCGCCCCAGCCGAATACGCCCTCATAAGCACCCTTGCCGACGCGCCCGCCCGCGCCAAAGCCCGAACCGTCGGCATAGGTGCCCGTTGTGCTTACACCTGCCGGCAGCAGATCCGACATGCCGAGAGCCACTGTCTCGGGTGCCATGACACGAACGCCGTCCAGCTCACCGCCGCCCAGCAGCATCGCGAGGAAGCGATCATAGTCGCGTGTCGAACATACAAGGCCAGCACCGCCAAAGGCAAAAGCGGGCTTGTCGAGATAGATGCTCGTCGCGGCGGGATCGATCGGGATAAGGGCCCCGCCGAAAACGGCATAGTTGGTGGTGAAGCGCTTCACCTCGGATTTCGGGACTTGGAAATAAGTGCTGGTCATCTTCAGCGGGTCGAACAGTCGCGCCTTGAGGAATGCCTCAAACTCCATCCCGCTGACCACTGCAATCAGGCGGCCTAAAAGGTCGAGACTGATTGAATAGCTCCATTTGGTGCCCGGTTCTGCGATCAGCGGCAATTTCGCGACGCGCTCGGCAAATGTCTTGAGATCGGGGGTGGGCGCACCAGGTTCAAAACCGGGGATCGGCATGCGGCTGATTTGCCCCGGGGTGATGCCATTATCCATATAGGCCTTCAGGAGCGGCCCCTTGGTGATGATCGAATAGCCGAGCCCTGCCGTATGCGTCAGCAGATGGCGCAGCGTGATCTGGGTCTTAGCCGGAACCGAATCCATGCTGGTGTCGGGGCTGGTCAGCACGCGCATCTGCGCAAATTCGGGCAGGAAATCGGCAATCGGCTGGTCGAGCTTGATCTTGCCGTCGCCGACAAGGATCATCGCGGCCATGCCGGTGACGGGCTTGGTCATCGAATAAACGCGGAAGAGCGTGTCGATATCGACCGGCGTGGAATCGCCAATCGCGAGCGTGCCTGCGGCCACCATGTCGGGTGCTGCCATGCCCCGCCCCACTGCTGCAACAACCCCGGCGGCCTTCTTGCTCGCTACATAAGATTCGACTTGCGATTTGAGCGTCGGATATTCCTGCGCGAGAAAGCTCCATGCAGGGGTCGGCAGCATCGTTGCCATTGCACCCAATCCGGCCATCGAAAGGAAACCGCGGCGGCTGGGATTCATCATTGCTGTCTGGATTTCCGACATGCTCACTCCTCTTTAATCCTGATGTCTTGCTCTGATGGCAAGTTTGGCTGCTTTGCTGAATAAGGTCGGCAAACCGGCGCTGTCCAATCTTTTCAACGACCACCATTCGCCATCGGGCAAGCAGCTTTCGTCGACCGGCGCTGCCGTAACGGCAAGCCGCAGGCTCAGGCTGAAATGGGTGAAGACATGGGCGACCTCACCTTCGAGGTAGCGCCAATCTGCGGGAAAAGGGGGCTGCGAGTCGCCATCTTCACGCGCTTTCCAGCCATCATCGGGCAAAGCGCGCATCCCGCCGAGCATTCCGTGCGGCGGGCGGCGAACCAGCCAGATTTCCCTGCCATCCGCTCCCTCACGCTCAATCCACCAGGCCATTCCCACGCGTTGCGGCTTGGCCTTCTTGGCTAGCTTTTGCGGCAATTGTTCCGCAATCCCGGCGGCACGCGCCGCGCAATGCGACTGCAACGGGCAGAGCAGGCATTGCGGGGCGCGGACGGAGCACAGGCTGGCACCGAGATCCATCATCGCCTGTGCAAAATCGCCCGGCCGATCGGCAGGAGTGATTGCCTCCACAGCAGCACGAATTTCGGGCTTGGCGGCTGGTAACGGCGTCTCGATCGCGAACAAGCGAGCCACCACCCGCTCGACATTAGCATCAACCACCGCAGCGCGTTCGCCAAAGGCAATCGCCCCAATGGCAGCAGCCGTATAGGGCCCGATGCCGGGCAGTTTACCCAGTTCAACCGAAGTCTTGGGCAGTTGCCCGCCATGCTCCGCGACCACGGCACGGGCGCATTTCAAAAGGTTGCGCGCGCGGCTGTAATATCCAAGCCCTGCCCAGGCCGCCATTACATCGGCATCGTCCGCTGCCGCCAAGGCCGCGAAATCCGGCCAAAGCTTCGTAAATTTCTCAAAATAGCCAAAGACGGCAGCAACCGTGGTTTGCTGCAACATCACCTCCGACAGCCAGACGCGATACGGGTCGGGAGGCGGCGTGCCCGGCGGTGAACGCCAGGGAAGCGCCCTTGCATGCCGGTCATAATGGGCGAGCAGCAGCTTTGCGATATCCCCAGAATATTGCGTGCGTGGTTGGACGGCGACCATGCAAAATGCGATAGCTGCACTATGGCGGAAGGCAAGACATCCGGACCATCAGGCCCCGGGAAAGGCAAACCCAAGACCGCGAAGGCCGTCTTCGAACGCCCTCGTGGCGGCGAAGCGCGGGCGGTATCCGATCTGGTGCCCGATATTGGCCGCGCCGCTTTTCGCAGGTTCGGCTTTGTGCAAAGCTCTGTCGTCAGCCGTTGGGATGAGATTGTCGGCCCTCGCTATGCCGATGTTACCGCCCCCGAAATGATCCGCTTTCCTGTGGGGCAAAAGGCTGGTGGCACGCTCGAGCTGGTGGTGGAAAGCGGCCATGCCGTGATGATCCAACACGTGCTTCCCGAAATTGTCGAGCGGGTGAACCGCTTTTTCGGTTACGAGGCCGTGGCCAAGGTCAAACTGCGCCAGGGGATGGTGCAAAAGGTCCAGCCGAAAACCCGGCTTGCTGCTGCACCGGTGCTGCGCGCGCCGTCTGCCGAACTGGGTGAATCGCTGCGTGAAATTGCCGATCCTGAATTGCAGGCGGTATTGCAAAATCTGGCGAAAAGCCTTGCCAAAGAGGGCAAGTGAATGCAGATGCAGCGGTCCATTTCAGAGGCAAATATGGCCAGCCGATTCACGAACCAAGTCCGTAACGCATTGCTTGTTTTAACCGCCGCCACCGCCATTGGTGCAGGCGCCGCTTCGCTGGCTGCTCCAGCCAAAACCAATTGGCTGCTGACCTTCAGTGTGACTCCGAAGGGAAGCCATGTGATCGGCAACCCTGCAGCGCCAATAAAGCTGGTCGAATATGCCAGCTACACCTGCGGGCACTGTGCGCATTTCGAAATAGACGAAGTGCCACAGGTGAAAAACCAGTTTGTCGCCAATGGCAAAGTCAGTTTTGAAATCCGCAACCTGGTGCGCGACCCGATGGACCTGACCGCGGCACTGCTTGCCCGTTGTGGCGGCAAGGGGCGCTTTTTCGGCAACCACCGCCACCTGATGGCAACGCAAGCCCAATGGGCGCAGGGTTCGAAACTCTCCAAGGCGACGATCGACCATCTGGAAGCCGGTAAGACCCTGCAGTTCATGCTCGGTGCTTATACCGAGCTCGGGCTCGACACGATCATGGCGCAGCGCGGTGTGACCGCTGCCCAAGGCAAGGCTTGCCTGTCAAACAAGGCAGCCTTCAACGCGGTTATCGCCATGACCGAGGAAGCCACCCAAACCCTCAAAATCAATTCGACGCCGACATTGTTGGTCAATGGCAAGATCATCGATGGCCATGATTTCGCCACCCTGAAACCCCATCTCGCCCCCTGATATTATGAAGACGCAAAGGACACCGATCATGCGCAGCCTCAAAATCCTCACCGCCTCCATCGCAGCCTTCGCCCTCGCATCATGCGGTGGCGGCGATACTGCTGAAGCACCCAAGGGCGAACCAGTCGCCGCAGTTGCACCACCTGCGGGCAAGCAATGGATCGATGTCGTCAGCAAGACGGCCGAGGGCGGCTATCTGGTCGGCAACCCCGATGCGAAGATCAAGCTGGTCGAATTCGCCTCGCTGACGTGCCATGTTTGCGCGCAATTCTCCAAGGATGCAGGCAGCGAACTGCACGAGAATTTCATCAACAACGGCAAGATCTCTTACGAATTCCGCAACTTTGTGCGTGACGAATTCGACCTGATGGCGGCGCGTATCGCGCGTTGCGGTGCCAATGAAGCCATGCTGCCCTTGACCGAACAGTTCATGGGCTTCCAGGAAACATTGTTCGCCAATGCGCAAAAGATCGGCACTGACAAGGCGCTGGAGGCGAAGATCACCTCGCTCAAAGGCGGTGACCGCTTCTTCGCGCTTGCAGACGCCGTGGGCATTGTCGAATTCTTTGCTCAGCGCGGCGTTTCGCGTGACCAAAGCAAGGCTTGCCTTTCTGATACGGCGGAAATGCAAAAGCTGGCGGACCTGACAGCCGAATATGGCAAGAAGTACGAAATCCCGGGCACCCCGACATTCTACCTGAACGGCGCCAAACTGGACGTGACAGCTTGGGCGCAGGTCAAGGGCAAGCTGCAGGAAGCAGGCGCGCGCTAAACCTGCGGGGGAAGCGTAGCGGGGGGCGCCATGCGGATCAAACGGCTCAAACTGACAGGCTTTAAAAGCTTCGTCGAGCCGACCGAGCTGCATATCGAGGCCGGGCTGACCGGCGTCGTCGGCCCCAATGGCTGCGGCAAATCCAATCTGCTCGAGGCGCTGCGATGGGTGATGGGCGAAAATTCGCCCAAGTCGATGCGCGGTGGCGGGATGGAAGATGTGATCTTCGCCGGGACCGTGCAAAGGCCATCGCGCGATTTCGCCGAGGTCACGCTGCTTGCCGAACACGACGCGCACGAAAACATCCCGGGCATCATCGCCAATGATGATGATCAGGAGCTGGAGGTTGTCCGCAGGATAGAACGCGGCGCGGGCAGTGCCTATCGGGCCAATGGCCGCGATGTGCGCGCCAAGGATATTGCGCTGATTTTTGCCGATGCCGCCACCGGTGCGCACAGCCCGGCGCTCGTCAGCCAAGGCCGTATCGGATCGATCATCTCTGCCAAGCCACAGGAACGGCGCATGATGCTCGAAGAGGCGGCGGGGATTTCGGGCCTGCACGTTCGCCGCAAGGACGCCGAGCAGAAATTGCGCGCCGCCGAGACGAACCTCAACCGGCTGTCGACGATATTGGGCGACATGGATGCACGCGCGCAAAGCTTGAAAAAACAGGCTCGGCAGGCGGAGCGGTATCGCAAGCTTTCGGGTGAAATCACGCAAGCCGAAGCCCGGCTGATATTTGTTCGCTGGCAAGAGGCAAAGGCCGCAGCCGAAGCGGCCCGTGTGGAAGCCGATGCCGCAGGCAAGGCTGTCGAGGAAGCATCGGTGCGCCAACGCGCATTGGCCGAGCAACAACAGGAAGCAGTTCGCAAGCTCGCCGAAGATCGGGCCGCTGCCATGGCGACGCGCGATGCGGCGAGCGATCTTTCCAATCGGCTGGTGCAACTTAGTGGGGAGCGTGACCGCCTTGTCCAGCGACAGGCCGACTTGGTGGCGCAGGCTCGCCGGATCGAAGATGACGGCTCACGCGAAGGCAAGCTGACCCACGATGCCGCAGAGGCGCTTGCACGTTTGCAAGCCGAGGCAGCGACGCTGGCCGAAACCATCAAGGCCAGCGAGGAAGAACGCCCCCGCCTGACCCGGGCTCTCGATGATGCCGAACGCGCAACCCGCGAGGGTGAAGTGAAGCTCGCCAAGGCAGTGGCCGAGCAGGCCCGCGCCGAGGCTGAAGTGCGCGTCGCCGAAGCTGCGCTGCATAACGCCCGTGCCCGCGTTGAGCGCGCCGAGCGCGACAAGGCACGGCTTGAGGCAGAACTGGCGGCGCTGGGTGACGAAGCCGAACTTGCTGCCGCGCGCGATGCCGCGCGCGACGAAGCCGGACGTCTGCAATCCGAACTCGACCGACAGGTGGAAGCCATTGCGGCGGCCGAAGCCGCGCGTGCCGCATTGGTTACTGAGCGCGACGCTGCACAAAGCGCGCTTGCCAGTGCCAAGGCCGATCTTGCTGCCTTGGTCAGCGAGAAAAATGCACTTGAACGCGCGACCTCCAAAAGCAGCGAGAACCGTGCGCTCGATCGGATCAAGGTCAAACCCGGCTATGAACGTGGGCTGGCAGCGGCGCTGGGCGATGATCTGAACGCAGCCATTGGCGGGATAACCGGGCGGCGCTGGCAGGGCTTCACCACAACGCCGCCCAAGCTTTCAGGCGAGCGGCTTTCGGATGTGGTCGAAGCGCCGGGCGAGCTTGCTCTCCGCCTCGCAATGGTGCGTGTGGTCGAAACCGACGATGGCGCGATGCTCGACATCGGCGAGCGGCTCGTCACTCGCGATGGCAAGCTGCGCCGTTGGGATGGGTTCGTCGCCGAGGACGATGGCGCGGCGGCGGCTGAACAGCTTGAACGCGCAAACCGCCTGTCGGCATTGCTCGATGCGATACCCGCCGCCGAGGCAAAGGTGGCAGAACAGGCGACCGCGCTTGACGATCTGGGTCAGCGCATCGCTTTCGCGCAGGATGAGGCTCGCCGCCTTGCCAGCGAGCAAGCCACAAACGAGAATGCGTTGCGCCAGGCGCTGCGCGAAGCCGACCGGGCAGAAGACGCACTCACCCGATTGCAACAAGCCGCGACCGCGCTGGCCGAGCGGAGTGCACTTGCCGATCAGGAAGCGGCGCAGGCAAAAATCGAATTTGAAGCGGCAGAAAAAGCACGAGCCGAGCTGCCCGATGGCGAGCAGCAGCGCGGACTGGTCGCCGCGCTTACCCACGAGGGTGAATCGTTGCGGCAGCTTTTCGTCCGCGCACAAGCCGACCTGTCAGGCCTGGACCAGAAGATTGCCCAGCAACGGGAAAGGCGGGCGGTTGCACAGGCTGAAATTCGTGGCTGGCAGGAACGGGCAGGCGAAGCCGAGCGGCGCATTGCGGAAATGAACAAGCGCAGCGCCGAAATTGCTACCGAGCTTGAAGCGATAACCGGACGCCCAGAAATCATCGCGCACGAATTGACCACGCTCGAGGCGGACAAGGCGAATATCGCCGAGAAATTGGCGACATTGCAGGCAGCCGAACAGGCAAGCGAGGCGGCACTCAAAGTGCTGGAGAGCCAGCTTTCGGCTGCTGCTGAAGCGGTCTCATCCGCGCGTGAACAACGCGCTGGTGCCGAGGCGCGCGCCGAAAACCAGGACGCCCGTCGCCGCGAAATGGCCGGAATTTCAGGCGAGCGCTTCGAATGCCCGCCCCCATTGCTTCCTGAAAAACATGGGTTTGAAGAAAGCGAGCTAGGCGATGCCTCGGTCGAATCGAACCGCTTGGACAAGCTGCAATTTGATCGTGAGCGCATCGGCCCGGTCAACCTGATCGCGGCGGATGAGCTGGTCGAGCTCGAAACCGAAATCGAAAAAGGGCAAAGCGAGAGCGAGGAACTGACGCAAGCGATCAATCGGCTGCGGGGCTCGATCGGCAGCCTCAATCGCGAAGGCCGCACCCGCCTGCTTGCCGCTTTCGAAACCGTTGACCAGCATTTCCAGCGACTGTTTACGACGTTGTTCAACGGCGGACAGGCGCACCTCGCGCTGATCGACAGCGACGATCCCTTGGAGGCCGGCCTTGAAATCTTTGCCCAACCGCCGGGAAAGAAACTGCAGTCGCTGACACTGCTTTCGGGCGGGGAGCAGGCATTGACCGCGGTGGCGCTGATCTTTGCCTTGTTCCTCACCAACCCTGCGCCGATCTGCGTGCTCGACGAAGTCGATGCGCCTTTGGACGATGCCAATATCGAGCGTTTCTGCGACCTTCTCGACGCGATGACGCGCGAGACCGACACACGCTACCTGATTGTCACACACAACGCCGTGACCATGAGCCGCATGCACCGCCTGTTCGGCGTTACCATGGTCGAACAAGGCGTATCGCGCCTTGTCAGCGTCGATCTGGGCGGCGCGGAGCGGTTGCTGGCTGCGGAATAACCCCTACCCCATCGGGTAGAGGATTTCCTTGGTCACCTTGTGGATCGCCTTCATCACATCGTCGGGCAGGACCAGTTCGGTTGCGGCGAAGATCTCGGCGCACTGCTCGACTGTGGTGACCCCGACGATAGTGGATGCAACAAAGTCATGCTGCTTTGACCATGCCGTTGCCAAGGTGACGGGCGACATGCCAGCTTCCTTTGCGATTTCCAAAATCCGCGCCGTCGATTCAAGTGCACGCGGGCCGGCGAAGCGGCGCGCCATTGTTGCTTGCCTTGAATCGAGCATATCCATGTAACGCGTGAAGCGCGCACCTTCGGGGCGGGCACCGTCCTGGTATTTGCCCGAAAGCACACCGCCGGCGAGCGGCGAATAGGGTATAAGGCTGACACCTTCTTCGCGGCAGACCTGCGCCAGTTCATCTTCAAACCGGCGGTTATTGATCGAGAAATTGTTCTGGATCGTCTGGTAGCGGGCGACGCCGAGGCGTTCCGAAGTCTGGATCGACTTCATCAGCCCCCAGCTTGTTTCGTTCGAGCAGCCGATAATCCGCACTTTCCCCGCGCGGATCAGCTCGTCGAGCACCTCCATCGTTTCTTCATAGGGCGTGCCGTGATCGGGCCAGTGGGTCTGGTAAAGGTCGATATAATCGGTCTGCAGTCGGCGCAGGCTGTCTTCGACCGCAACGGTGATCTGCCGCCGGTCGAGCGCGGTCATCCCTCCGCGTTTGGGCGATTTGAACCAGACATGGCTGGGGCCTGAAACCTTGGTCGCGATGATGATCGCGTCGCGGTTCTTGCCTTTCAGCCAACGACCAACGATTTCCTCGGTACGGCCAACCCATTTGACATCTGGCGGTACCGGATAGCCCTCGGCGGTGTCGAAGAAGTTGATGCCGGCATCGAGGCTCATATCCATCACGCGGTGCGCGACGGCCTCATCCGCCTGCGATCCGAATGTCATCGTGCCCATGCAAATGTCGGATACGACAATCGCGCTTTTGCCCAGCCGTCTATAGCCCATGAAATTCTCTCCCCTTCAGCTTGTGGCGCCAACAACAAGGCAGGCGAGCGCAACCAGCAGCCCAGTTACCTTGTTCGACCGGAAATGGCCGAGCGCATTGCTTCCATCCTTTTTGAGCGAAGCGATTTGATATGCCAAGTGGAAAGCAGCGGGCAACAATGCGACCAGCGCCTGCCCCTGTGGCCGCACGCTCCAGATCGCCATTGCCCAACCGGCAAGCGCAAGCAGGTAGCAAATCGCAACGCCACTGCGTACCTGTTCCCCCATGCGCAAGGCAGTCGAGCGAATGCCGACGAGTGCGTCATCCTCGCGATCCTGCATCGCGTAGATCGTGTCGTAACCGACCACCCAGAATATCGTGCCGCCATAAAGCCAGAGCATCGCAGTATCCGCCCTGCCCGTGACCGCCACCCAACCGACCAGCGCGCCCCAGCTGAATACGAGCCCCAGCCAAAGCTGCGGCCACCAGGTAATCCGCTTCATGAAAGGATAGGCCGCGACCAGCGCCAGGCTGCACAAAGCTACGAAAATCGCCTCGATCCGCAATTGTAGCAGCACGACAAAGCCGATGCCGCACAGCAACAGCAACCAGGTCCAGGCAGATTTCAGGCTGACGGCACCGCTCGCCAGGGGGCGGCTTGCGGTTCGGGCAACCTTGGCGTCGAGATCGCGGTCGACAATGTCGTTATAGACGCAACCCGCCCCACGCATCGCTATCGCGCCGAGCAGCATCCAGAGCACGAGGGGCGAGTGGCTGAATGCGCCACCAGCAAGCGCCAAACCGTACACACAAGGCCAAAAAAGCAGCCACCAGCCGATGGGGCGGTCGAAACGCGCGAGCAGCGCGAAAGGCCGCATACGCGACGGCAAAAGACGGACAAGACCTTGAATTTCCGTGTCGGGGGGGGCGGCTGCAGACATCGAATCGGACATAACGCCTTGCCCGGCGCTTGTCGAAGGCTATGCTGGAACCATGGTTCAAACACCCGCCTGGCCCCCGCATTCGACCCCGCGCCTTTTCGTTGACGAGGCGCTGTCGCAAGGCGTCGAGCTGCGCATCGATGGCGGGCAAGCGCATTACCTGCTGCATGTCATGCGGCTGAAGGAAGGGGCGCCGGTCAAGCTGTTCGACGACCGGACAGGCGAATATCTGGCGACTGTATCCGCCACCGGGAAACGCGATCTTGTCGTCACCGTCGAAGCGAAACTGCGCGAGCGCGAGGTCGCCCCCGATTTGTGGCTTTGCCAGGCGCTCATCAAGAAAGACCGGCTCGATTGGATCGCCGAAAAAAGCTGCGAGTTGGGCATTGCCCGCTTTGTGCCCGTGCTGACCCAGCGTTGCGTCGCGGACAAACTGAAGGAAGATCGTTTGCGGTCGCAGATGATCGAGGCCGCAGAGCAATGCGAGCGCACCGCATTACCCGAAATCGGAGAGCTTTCGAAACTCGATGGGCTTTTGCGAAACTGGCCTTCAGACCGGACTTTGTTGTTCTGCGACGAACGAGGCGGCATCCCGATTGCCCAAGCCTTGGCAGCAACGCCGAGCAGCAAAGCCGCGATCCTGATTGGCCCCGAAGGCGGCTTTTCGGATGAGGAAAATGCCGCGATCCGTGCCGTCCCGCAAGCGACACCCGTTTCACTTGGGCCCCGCATTTTGCGGGCTGATACCGCCGCAATCGCGGCCATATCGATCTGGATGGCAGTGCAAGGCGACTGGCGTTAATCTTTCTGCCGCCATTCACCAAAGTTTACATTCGCAAACGGCAAATTTCGGCCATTCTTTATAATTAATAAAGGAAATGAGGCCATAAGGCGTGCTGATGTGTGGGCGAATAGCAAATAGACCAGACTTTGCGTCTGCTTGTTCGGGCGTGGCTGCATTGGTGCGCCTTTGTCTTGCTGCCTTGCTGGCGAGCATGCTTCCGGCAGCGGCTTACGCGCAAAGCTTCCAATATACCAATAGCGTGGACGGGGCGTTTGATGAAAACACAGCGCCATGTGCCACGCCTTTGCAGCGCACCTTCAACGTCACGCAAAGCTTCACAGTTCAGGATGTCAACATTGGCATTTTGCTAGCGCACACTTGGCGTGGCGACATCGAGATGCGGCTCAGGTCCCCAGCCGGAACCGTTGTCACCTTGTTCAATTCGACTGGCGGGAACCGAGACAATCTGAATGTCTTGCTCGACGATGCCATTGGAACTTCAGTCGATACGCACACCAACAATGACACCGCAACCGCGGCCACAGCGGTTCCGCCCTATCAGAGGAATTTTGCACCTAATACTGCGCTTTCGGCGTTCAACGGGCAAAACTCGGTTGGCACTTGGACGCTAAGCATTTGCGACAATGCCGGCTCGGATGCAGGTACATTTTATCAGGCCGACCTCTTCCTGACGGGCCCCTATGCAGACCTTTCGCTGACCAAGACGGTCAGCAATTCCGCACCTGCCGCCGGAACGAACATCACCTATACCTTGAGTGTCTTGAACGCCTCCAGCCCATCGATCAGTGCTGCGTCCGTGAGCGTGCTCGATATTCTTCCGGCAGGTGTTACCTTCGTCAGCGCGAGCGGCACCGGCACCTACAACAGTACAACGGGAGTTTGGACAGTCGGCTCTGTTCCTGCCGGATCGACGCGATCGATAACCATAACCGTCACTGTTAATGCAACCGCTGGCGCTACCATTACCAATAGTGCTGAGATTTCGGCGTCCTCTGAATCCGACGTCGATTCCACCCCCAACAATGCTTCGACCAGCGAAGACGATGATGATAGCGTCAGCTTTACGGTGTCCGGAGCAAGAGTAGCCGGAACGCCTCCGACGCTATCTTGCCCGAATGGCACGACGGTGCACGATTGGGATTCTGTAAGCTGGACCGCAGGAAGCACCACCAACAGTTATAGCGTTTCCAATCTCGGGACGGTTGGATTTAATATTACCAGAACTGGTGGGGCATGGCTTGCCAATGCAACCTATGGTGGCCAAAGCCCGGCTCGTCAGAACGCCGTTACGGGCGGGTTTAGCCCAGCACAGTTTTCGATTTTCGAGCTGATCAACTTTACCAACCAATCGGAAACTGCAACGACCACGATCACTCTTCCAACGGCAGTTCCTGGCGCGCAGTTCCGCATTTTCGATATAGATTATTCGGCCGGGCAGTTTGCTGACCGGATCACTGTTACTGGCAGCTATAATGGGAATAGCGTCACGCCCGTGCTCACCAATGGCGTTTCCAATTATGTGATTGGCAATTCGGCCTTTGGTGATGCAACCTCGGCGGATACCAGTGCCAACGGAAATCTGGTCATCACTTTCACATCTCCGGTCGACACGATTTCCATCACTTATGGAAACCACTCGCTTGCTCCTGCCGATCCGGGACAACAGGCAGTCGCAATCCACGACATTACATTTTGCCGACCGGTGGCCAACCTGACGGTGTCCAAGATTTCAAGCGTGTTGAGCGATGGCGTCAGCACAACCAATCCTAAGGCGATACCGGGGGCGACGGTTCGCTATTGCATCACCCTGTCGAATGCCGGCAGCGGCACCGCAACATCGGTCAGCGCCAGCGACACCTTGCCGGCCACGGTAACCTTCGTTCCGGGCAGCATGGCGTCAGGGACAAGCTGCGGCAGCGCCAGCACGGTCGAAGATGATAATGGTATAGGCGCCGATGAAACCGACCCGTTCGGAATGGTTTTCAACAGCGGTACTATTACCGGCACCGCTGCGACGATGGCACCCGGTTCGACCTTTGCGATGGTATTCAACGTCACCGTCAACTGACGGGGTTGCCAAGCTAAATTTGCTGGCCAAGCGGTCCGGCGCTGCTTAAACGCACGCCATGAGCACTAAAACAGTTTCGAATCGCAACGATCCTGTGATCGAAAATCGCGATCAGCTGATCGCCGCGATGGCGAAGGGCGAGAAGCCCAAAGATCGGTGGCGCATCGGCACCGAGCATGAAAAGTTCGTCTATTGCCAGAAAGACCATCATGCCCCGTCTTATGACGAGCCCGGCGGCATCCGCGACCTGTTGATGGCGCTGACCGAATTTGGTTGGTCCCCGATCTACGAAGGCGACAATGTCATCGCGATGAGCGGGCCCGACGGCACCGTCAGCCTTGAGCCCGCTGGCCAGCTCGAACTGTCGGGCGCGCCGCTGGAAAACCTGCACCAAACTTGCGCCGAAACCGGTCGCCATTTGCAACAGGTGAAAGCGATAGGGGACAAGACTGGCAAGGCCTTCCTCGGGCTTGGCTTATGGCCCGACAAGACCCGTGCCGAGCTGCCGATCATGCCCAAGGGGCGCTATGACATCATGCTGCGCCACATGCCGCGCGTCGGCTCAATGGGCCTCGATATGATGCTGCGCACCTGCACCATCCAGGTCAATCTCGACTATTCGAGCGAAGCCGACATGGCGCACAAATTCCGCACCAGCCTGGCGCTGCAGCCCTTGGCGACAGCCTTGTTCGCCAACTCGCCTTTCCTCGAGGGCAAGCCCAATGGCTTCCTTTCCTATCGTAGCCATATCTGGTCGGATACCGATCCGGCGCGCACCGGCATGCTGCCCTTCGTGTTCGAAGACGGCTTTGGTTATGAACGCTACGCCGATTACATGCTCGATGTGCCGATGTACTTCGTTTACCGCGACGGGAAATATATCGACGCTGCCGGGCACAGCTTCCGCGATTTCCTGAAGGGCGAATTATCGGTGCTTCCCGGCGAAAAGCCGACGGCATCCGACTGGGAAGACCATATGTCGACTGCCTTCCCCGAAGTGCGGCTCAAAAGCTTCCTCGAAATGCGTGGTGCCGATGGCGGACCGTGGAGCCGCATTTGCGCCCTCCCAGCATTCTGGGTCGGCCTGCTTTACGATCAAGGCGCACTCGATGCAGCGTGGGACGAGGTCAAGCATTGGACGATGGAGGAACGCGAAGCGCTGCGTGCTGCGGTTCCGAAAATGGGTCTCGACGCCCCAATTGGTGGCGGCGGCAAGCTGCGTGACATTGCCGGCCGCATCGTCGAGATTGCCTCTGCCGGCCTGACCGCGCGCAACCGCCTCAACAGCGGCGGCGACAATGAAAGCGGCTTCATCGATCCGCTGCGCGAAGTCGTCGCCAGCGGCAAGACACCCGCCGAAATTTTGCTCGACAAATATCATGGCGAATGGGGCGGCGACATCAGCCGTGTCTATGCCGAAATGAGCTTCTAGACGGGCTTTTTCCCACTGTAACATCGATGCAACACAGCGATTGGAATCGCCCTCAAAACTGGCGTAATTCCTTGACGTTGAGGCGCTTTACCCTATTTGCAGCGCCAGTTGGAGCAGCAGATTGAACGACTGCTCTACTTAACCACTGCATTTTCAGGGAGCAGTACCGCCATGCGCACCTTTGCACCGTCAATTCTGGCAATTGCCATCGCCACCACCAGCTTCGCCACGCCCGCATTCGCCCAGAGCGAAGCGGCAGCCGACGAAGGCTTGGGTGAAATCGTCGTTACCGCACAGCGCCGTGAGGAAAACCTGCAAGACGTCCCGCTTTCGGTCGACGTCGTTTCGGGTGACAAGCTTGCCGCCATCAACTCCGGCGGTGCAGATATCCGTGCGCTTGCGGGCCGCGTGCCCAGCCTCAACATCGAAAGCTCGTTCGGTCGCACCTTCCCGCGTTTCTATATTCGCGGCCTCGGAAATACCGATTTCGATTTGAATGCGTCGCAGCCGGTCAGCCTTGTCTATGACGATGTCGTCCTCGAAAACCCGATCCTCAAGGGTTTCCCGGTGTTCGACGTCGCCCGGGTCGAAGTGCTGCGTGGTCCGCAAGGCACGCTTTTCGGCCGCAACACCCCGGCCGGTATCGTCAAATTTGACACCGTCCGTCCGGATTCTGACCAGAATTACTTCAAGGGCAGCCTTGGCCGCTTCAACTCAGTCGGCCTCGAAACCGGCATTGGCGGCAATCTGAGCGAGAATGTTTCAGCCCGCGTTTCGGGCCTCTACCAGCGCCGCAGCGACTGGGTCGACAATATCGCCGATCCGGGTAGCAACGACCTTGAAGGCTACAGCGACATTGCGCTGCGCGGCCAGCTGCAGTTCGCACCCAGCGAAGACATCAAGCTGCGTGTCACCGGCCAGTATCGCGACTTCAAGGGAACGGCACGCGTCTTCCGCGCCAACATGTTCGTTCCCGGCAGCAACGACCTGCGCGGCCTTTCGAGCGCCACGAGCGAGTTTGAGCGCGACAAGGTGTGGACCGATGGCCTCAACTTCCAGCGCCTGAAACTTGCCAATCTCGCCGGGACGCTCGAATGGGATCTGGGTGCGGCAACGCTGACCTCGGTCACCTCATGGTGGTCGGGTAAATATCGCAGCCGCGGTGATATCGACGGCGGTTTCGGCGCGTCCTTCCTGCCGGTTTCGGGTCCGGGCTTCATTCCCTTCTCGGCTAACTCGCGCGACGACGTGCCTGATCTTGATCAGTATACGCAGGAAATCCGCCTTGCCTCAAACAATGACGAAGGACTGACATGGCAGGCTGGCGTCTTCTATTTCAACGAAGACCTCGGCATTGCGTCGTACAATTATGACACCCCGACCGGCGTTTCACCGAGCGTCACCGCTACCCAGCAGCAAAGCTCAAAAGCGTGGGGCGTTTTTGGTAGCCTGACCTATCCGGTGACCGAACAGCTTTCGCTGACGGCAGGCGCGCGTTACAACAACGACAAGCGTCGTCTCGATGTCGAACGCAGCGGCTTCTTTGGTGCGATCGGTACCGGTTTTGCCCGCGTCAAGGACGACAACCTGACCTGGGACCTGAGCGCAACCTATGAAGCCAGCGACGACATCAACCTTTATGCCCGCGTGGCAAAGGGTTATCGCGCACCTTCGATCCAGGGCCGTGCGCTGTTCGTCTTCACCACGGTGCAGGATGCAATCAGCACCGCGGATTCGGAAACGATCCTGTCGTTTGAAGGCGGCGTGAAGGCCAATCTTGGCAACCGCGCACGCTTCAATCTGTCGGTCTACCAATATGATCTCAACGATGCCCAGCTGACCGCAGTTGGTGGGGCCAGCAACGCTGCCAAGCTGATCAATGCCGATAATGTCGACGGCTATGGTTTCGAAGCCGAGTTCGAAGCGCGTCCGGTTGATAACCTCGTGCTGACGGCAGGCCTCAGCTACAACCGTGCAAAGATTGACGATCCCAATGCCTTTATTACTGGCTGCGGCGGCGGTTGCACCGTGACAGATCCGGTCCGTGCCGGTTCGCCGGGCATCTATTCGATCGATGGCAACCAGCTGCCGCAAGCGCCCAAATGGTCGGCCAACTGGACCGCAGGTTATGGCATCCCTGTCGGCAGCGGCAGCGGCGAAGTCTATTTCTTCACCGACTGGGCTTATCGTTCGAAGGTGAATTTCTTCCTCTACACCTCGAAAGAGTTCAATGACGATCATATGCTCGAAGGTGGCCTGCGCGCCGGCTATCGCAGCGATCGTGTCGACATCGCGGCGTTTGTCCGCAACATCACCAACGATGTTTCAGCCGTTGGCGGCATCGACTTCAACAACCTGACCGGTTTCGTCAACGAACCGCGGATCTGGGGCCTCGAGTTCGGTCTCAAATTCTGATTGGTCCGAAAAACCATAAAGGGGGCAGGCATGCGAGAGCGTGCTTGCCCCTTTCATTTGTAGGCGCTAAGGGCGCCTTTCTTCGCAGATGCGAATCTGCAGGGGTGTAGCTCAGCTGGTAGAGCATCGGTCTCCAAAACCGAGGGCCACGGGTTCGAATCCTGTCACCCCTGCCATTTCCTTCGGGATGGCATTTTCTCCTTGAACATTGCGCGATTGCTACTCACACAGGTGTAAACAACGCTGTGTGAGGAGAATGGCGTGCAGCAAGGCATCGGCACAACTGCCGAAGGTGGCGACGCGAATATTTCGCGCCGGACCGCGATTTACTATTCGGCCAGCGTTGGCCCGATTGCCATCATGGGCTTGCCGCTTTCGATCTACCTTCCACCTTATATCAGCGACGGCGGGGTGGTTGCCGTAGCGCTGGTCGGGCTGATGTTCTCGCTCAGCACCTTGTGGGATGGCCTCGTCGATCCCTTGATCGGCACGATGATCGATCGCAAATCGAAAGGGGATGCGCCGCACCGCCGATGGATGGCGCGGGCCGCTGTCCCGCTGGTGCTTCTGCTCGCATTGCTGGTCAGCATCAGTGACCGGCTCGAATTCTGGGCACTACTGCCGCTCTTGCTGCTCTATTATTCCTGCTACAGCCTTTTCGACGTTGCCCATCTGGCCTGGGGTTCAGCGCTATCAAACGGCCGTTCAGAGGTCAGCGCGCGCTTGTTCGGTGCGCGTGAATATACTGCAAAATTTGTCCTCGTCGTCGCCTTTGCTGCCCCCGCGCTCGCACAATATCTGATACCCGATATCAGCCTGCAGGGCCGGATCATCGCCTATGTCAGCCTGGTCGCGATTGCGATGCCGCTCGCCTTGCTTGCAAACCGAAAGGTACCGGGCCGACCGGTAGCGATCGAGCCGGGCTTTGGTTGGCGCAAGGAGCTCAAACTGTCGCTGCAGTCGCCATCGCTACTTTTGATACTCCTGGTTCAGTTCCTCAACGCCTTTGCTTTTGGCGCGATGGCATCGACCTATATCTTCTTCGCAGAGGCCTATCTCCGGCTCGACCAATATGGCTCGTTGCTTCTATTCCTGACCTTTGTTGGCGGAGCGATCACCACGCCGTTGTGGGTTTATGCCGCGCGCAAGCTGGGCAAACCCAAGGGTATGATGCTGATGTGCTCGACGCTTATATTTTTGCTGATCGGCGGGCTGCAGCTGCCATTGGCAGGCCAGCTGCTGCCATCCGCCATCTACACCCTTATCTTGGGTGGTGCCTTCATGGGGTTGATTTTCATTTTCGGTATGATTGCCGATTATGCCCCGGTCGATGCGCAGATTTGCGGGCGCGACCGCACAGCCTTCATTTTCGCGAGCGGTAATTTGATGCAAAAGTTCGGCAATGCCTCGGCGCTTGCCATTTCCTATTGGCTGCTGGGATATTTCGGTTTCGATCCAAGCAATGCAGAGGCGCACGGCAAAACAGTCCGCAACATCTGGGGCGGGTTGCCTGTCATCGGCTGGGGACTGGCCGGGATCATCGCCCTGTTCCTCGTCCGCCAGCCATGGGCACAGGTTCAACAGTTGCCGCTTCCCCGCAAGGCGATGGCAGGTTAGGCTGCACTGATGGAGAGCGAGAACTGGCAAGAGTCGATAGGCGATACCGCGCGATTCGCGGCGCTGCGTGCGCAATATGATCGTGACGGATATCTGATCTTTCCCTCGGTTCTAACTCCGGAGAAAGTGGCAGCATTGCGCGCGGAGCTTGCTCCGCACCTCGATCAGAACATATCGGGACGCAACGATTTCGAAGGGCTGAAGACCAACCGCGTATATGCGATGCTGGCCAAATCCCCTCTGTTCGCCGAGCTTGCCATCCACCCGCTGGTACTCGCCTTTGCCGAGGCCGAACTGGGGCGCGAATGCCTGCTTTCTGCCTGCCTTGCGATCAACATCCACCCCGGTGAAACGGTGCAGCCCTGGCATTATGACGATAGCCATTACCGCCTTCCACGGCCGCGCGATTCGCTCGGTCTCTCCGCTTTTTGGACCATTGATGAGACCACCGAAGAAAATGGCGCAACCGAAATATTGCCCGGCAGCCACCTTTGGCCTGAACAGCAAATTGCCGGGGGCAATACATTTTCGACATTCAGCGATCGCAGCGAAAAGAGCCAGGATGATGATCCCGGCGCGCGGCCCGACGCCGTAAAGGCCGTTATGCCCGCTGGTTCGCTGATGATCGCCAAGGGGACGTTGTGGCACCGCGGCGGTGCCAACCGGTCTGCAAAGCCCCGGCTTATCATCACCCCGCAATATTGCCCGGGCTGGATGCGCACGCTCGAAAATATGAGCCTTGCCGTGCCTGCCGAAATAGCCGCTACGCTGCCCGAACGTGCGCGCGAGTTGATTGGCTATTCGATCCACCCGCCTTTCATGGGCTATGTCGACGGGATGCACCCAAGGCGTTTGCTTGCCTCCCAATGACACTTGCGACTCTGGGGAATCGCCGTTAAAGGGCTAGTCTTTCCGAAATCGGATCCTATATCGCTCCCGGCCTGAAACCGAGAGCGATGGCGGCTATCCGGTGGGCGCGATTACAGGATTTGGACAATGGCAAAAACCAGCCCCGGTGAATTCATCCGTCAGGTGCGTGCCGAAATCGGCAAGGTCGTTTGGCCGACCCGACAGGAAACCACGCAGACGGCAATCATGGTGCTGATCATGACGATCATCCTTGCCATTTTCTTCCTGGGCGTTGACGCCTTTTTCAACATGGTGGTGAAGGGGCTGCTCAGCCTCGCGCAATAAGCGCATCGAACCTCAACAGGCCGAAAGACTGATACACATGGCACGCTGGTACATCATCCACGCTTATTCGGGTTTTGAAAACAAGGTCCGCGACCAGATTCTCTCCGAGGCGGAGCGTAAGGGCCTCGCCGCACTCGTCGAATCGGTCGAAGTGCCGACCGAGCAGGTCACCGAAGTCCGCCGTGGCAAGAAGGTAAAGGCCGAACGCAAATTCTTCCCCGGCTATGTGCTGGCGAAGCTGAACATGAACGACGATGTCTACCACCTCGTCAAGAACACCCCCAAGGTGACTGGCTTCCTCGGCGCGAACAACAAGCCGCAGCCGATCAGCGAAGTCGAAGCTGCACGCATCCTCAACACCAAGGAAGAACTGGCAGCCGCGCCGAAGAAGCGCGTCGCAGTCGATTACGAAATCGGCGATCAGGTGAAGGTGATGAGCGGCCCGTTCGCGAGCTTCAATGGTGTCGTCGAAGAACTCGATTTCGACAAGAACCGCGTCAAGGTTTCGGTATCGATCTTCGGCCGCGCAACGCCGGTCGAACTCGATTTCGAGGAAGTCGAATTGATGAAGTAATGGCCGCAAGCGGCCAGCTTCAATTTCAGATCAATTCGGGGGCTTTGGCATGACTGCAGGAAAACACAACCCCGAGATCATGGCCCGCATCGAACGCGCCCGTGCCCTGTTTGACTCCGTACCTGCAGACGAAATGGTGGATAGCGTAAGCCGCCTCTTTGAACTGCAGCCTGACGAAGCGACAGACGAATTCATTTATCCCGCCCAGCCACACACCAATCGGGCGCGGATATTCGGGGGGCAAGTTGTCGCCCAATCTTTGATGGCCGCTGCGCGAACCGTCGAACCTGAAAAACAGATTCACTCATTGCACGCCTATTTCCTTCGCGGCGGGCAGGAAACCGCCCCATTGCATTTCCGCGTCCACCGCGACTTTGACGGGCGCAGCTTTTCCAACCGCCGCGTGGTCGTACGCCAGGAAGGCAAGGTCATTTTCAACCTGACGGCATCGTTCCAGGTGCCTGACCCGGGCCTTGCCCACCAGGTTCCAATGCCCGACCTGCTGCCGCCCGAACAATGCCTGGATTTCACCGACTTCATCGCGCTGAGCCCCAATATGGACGATCGGCTGCTGCAACAGCTTTCGAAACCGCGCCCGTTCGAAATGCGCAGCTTTCGTCCGGCACCCAAGGAAAAGGCGACGCAACACTATCAGTGGTTCCGCCTGCGCGGCTCGATTGGCGACGATCCACTCTTGAACCGCGCCTTCCTGTCCTTTGCCTCCGATATGGGGCTACTATCGTCGTCGATGCTCCCGCACGGTCTTAACTGGACAACACCCGGGTTGTTTTCGACCAGCCTCGACCATGCGATGTGGTTCCACAATGATGTGCGGGTAGAGGATTGGTTTGTCTATGTGATGGATAGCGGGTGGACCGGTAACAGCCGCGGCATCAACCATGGATATATCTACCGTCAGGACGGAACGTTGATCGCCTCGGTGGTGCAGGAAGGGTTGCTGCGTTACAAGCCGCCGACTTGAGCCATAGCGGAATCAGGAAAACCCCGGTTTTCTGCTTTATTTCCCCATGCAAATGCGCTAACGGCGCGCCTTCCGTGAATCTCCGGATTCGGGAAACCCGTGCGGGAGGAGGGAACCAAGGCATTTGGAACCCTCTGTTTGACCGCTTAATTTGATCCACCATCGTCCTTGTGGCTTTGGCGGAGACAGAATGAAAGGAGGCCAATCATGGCCAAGAAAATTGACGGCTATATCAGCCTGCAGGTGCCCGCTGGTGCCGCAACCCCCTCCCCGCCGATCGGCCCTGCGCTCGGTCAGCGTGGTGTGAACATCATGGAATTCTGCAAGGCGTTCAACGCCGCGACTGGCGACCTCGAAAAGGGCACGCCGATCCCGACCAAGATCACCGTATTCTCGGACAAGAGCTTCACGTTCGCGACCAAGTCGCCGCCGGCAACCTTCCTCATCAAGAAGGTGCTTGGCCTGAAGTCGGGTTCGAAAGAACCGGGCAAGGTGACCGCAGGCAAGATCACGCGCAAGCAGCTTGAAGAAGTTGCAACCTTGAAGATGAAGGATCTGAACGCGAACGACATGGACGCTGCGGTCAAGATCATTGCAGGTTCGGCTACGGCCATGGGCCTCGAAGTGGTGGAGGGCTAAGCACATGGCTAAACTGACCAAGAAGGCAAAGACCCTCGCAGCGCTCGACGCTGAAAAGCTCTATGGCGTTGATGAAGCGCTGAAGACCATCAAGGAACTGGCCACCGCCAAGTTTGACGAAACCATCGAAGTCGCGCTGAACCTCGGCGTTGACCCGCGTCACGCTGACCAGATGGTCCGTGGCATGGTTTCGCTGCCTGCCGGTACGGGCAAGGACATGAAGGTCGCCGTGTTCGCACGTGGCGACAAGGCCGAAGCTGCAACCGCGGCTGGCGCCGACAAGGTTGGCGCTGAAGACCTGATGGAAGACATGCAGGCCGGCAACCTCGACTATGACCGCGTGATCGCGACGCCCGACATGATGGGCATCGTCGGTCGCCTCGGTAAGGTGCTGGGCCCCAAGGGCCTGATGCCGAACCCGAAGCTGGGCACCGTGACCATGGACGTCGCCGAAGCCGTCAAGGCTGCCAAGGCTGGCCAGGTTGAGTTCCGCGTTGAAAAGCAGGGCATCATCCACAGCGGCATCGGCAAGAAGAGCTTCTCCGACGCTGACCTGCGCAAGAATTTCGACGCGCTGGTCGATGCCATCATCAAGGCAAAGCCGTCGGGCTCGAAGGGCAAATATGTCCGCAAGATCGCGATCAGCTCGACCATGGGCCCCGGCCTGAAGGTTGACGTAGCAGACGTCGCTGGCGCCTAAGCCAGACTAAAACCGAATTACGAAAGGGCCGGGGGCAACCCTGGCCCTTTTGCTTTGCCCAAAAGGCAGGTGATGAACGCCAGCCCCGCGCCAATGCACAGCTGCCAGGGGAAGGCGAGGCCCTTCATAGCAGCAGGCAGGCCAAGACTGTCGACGACATAATGCTGTTGCAGCAGGATCGCGAAAAAACCCACCGCTAGCGCAGCAATCACCGAAGCGGTCGAGCCGCGCCGCGTGAACAGCACCGTCGCATAGACGCCGAGCAATCCTGAATAGGCAAAGGTCATCACGCCGAGCACAAATTCGAGCAGGGGCATGTCGGTGTAACGCTGCCAGTAGAAGCAAAGGATCGACATTGCGAACAAGGCGAGCGCGAGCAGGATCATCGCCCAGCGCCCGGCATTGACATAATGATGTTCACCCACCGCAGCGCCACGACGTTCCTTCCAAGGCCGGTAAAAATCACTCACCAGCACGGCGGACATCGAGATCAGCCCCGAATTGATCGCCGCCGCGGCGATTACGCCTACAGTGATCAGGCCGCGCACCCCCGGCGGGATTTCGGAAAGGATGAACGACATGAAGATGGTGATTTTCTCCCCCGAAAAGCCCTGCATCACGCTCGCGCTCACCCCCATCAGGTCGGGCCGTTCGTAAAAGATGTGCAGCAGCGAGCCGATAGCCATGAACAAAGCAACCACCGGTATCGTCATCCACATTGAAAGATAGAGCGCGTGCTTTCCTGCCTTCGCATCCTCACATGCAAGGAACCGCTGGCTGGTGTCCTGATCGAGCCCGGCATTGCCGATGTTGAGCAGCACCAGTCCGGTCAGGATCGCCCAGATGGTGAAGGGCTTTGACCAATCGAGCGACCAGTCGAACAAGCGCAATTTGTCGACGTCCCCCGGCACATGGCGCAGCCCTTCCCAGATTTCGGATGCGGGTGCGGGGATTCGGTTCCACAGCAGGAAAAACACAATAAGCGCGCCGCCGACATAGAGCACCACCTGCACCAGATCGCTCCAGATCACCGCATTGAGCCCGCCGAACAGCGTGAAGACAATGCCGAACACCACCAGCACTGCAGAGGCGATCAATATGTGCTGCGGCTCGACATCCAGGAAGATGATCATCGAAACCGCGATCGCCGCGAGATAGAGCCGCGCCCCGCTCGCCAGCACGCGCCCGACCAGATACATCCCCGCCGCCGCGCGCCGCGCAGTCCGGTCGAACCGCTGCTCGAGCAGCTCGTAAACCGTGGTCACGCCGAGCGCATAATAGCGCGGGATCAGCAGCCGCGCGACGAAGGCTGCTGCGATTATCGCGGCGAAATTGCTGGTGAGGTAACTCCAGTCACCACGATAGCTGTTATCCGGCGCACCCAGAAAGGTCGCGGCGGATTGCATCGTCGAGAGCGCGGAAATCGCGACCAGCCAGGCGGGCGCATGATGCCCAGCAAGGAAATAGTCATCGGCTTTGTCCGGATTGCGCCTCGACGACCACCAGGCCGCGAGCGCCAGCAGCGCGACATAAAGCCCGAGCACTGCCCAGTCATAACCCGTATATGCAAGCGGCATCCGGCCCCCTCTCCCTTGGGAGGGAGTGAAAGCCTATCACCGCTGCAAAAGCAAGCTTAGGCCGAAAGCGCCTTGTACAGGCTGAACAGGCTGGTCGCGGTCAGCACGATGCCGACCATCAGCAGCAAGGTCTTGGGCGGAACTCGCTTGGCAATATAGCCGCCGAGCGGCGCAGCCAGAAGCCCACCGATCAGCAGGCCGCCGGTCACCTGTGTGAATGCCTCGACCCCGATCGTGAACAGGAACATCGCCGAGACCGTGAAGGTGAGGAAAAACTCAGCGGTGTTCACCGTGCCGACCGTCTTGCGCGGATCGGTGCCCTGTATGAGGAGGTTAGACGTCACCACGGGCCCCCAGCCGCCACCGCCCGACGCATCGAGGAAACCGCCAACAAGGCCAAGCGGCACCGTCACCTTCGGGTCCTTCGCCTTGGGCAGTTGCGGATAGCTGATCGCTTTATAGAGCAGGTAAAAGCCAAGGCAGGTGAGGTAGAGCATCACCAGCGGGCGTGCGACATCGGCATGGATGTTTGACAGCACATAGGCACCCAGCGCGCCGCCAATCACCCCGGGAACGGCAATCCGTGCGAACAGTTTCCAGTCGACATTCTTGTGCAAGACATGGCTGATGCCCGAGGCACCGGTGGTGAACATTTCCACCAGATGCACACCGGCCGAGGCGCGCGCCGGCGGCACCCCCATGACGCTAACGAGCAGCGTCGAACAGATCACCCCAAAGGCCATGCCCAATGCGCCGTCGACCAACTGCGCGGCGAAACCGATGGCGATGAAGGGCGCTATCGAGGACCAATCGAACGTGGTGGCGAATTCTATCATCTGGACCTCATCAAGGTAGCCGTAACGGCAACTGCATATCTGGAGTTGGCAGAATCCACCATAGCGATGCCCTTCCGAAATTGTTTTGCCCAAGCAAGCTTTGCTTTAGCGATGGCCATGCGTCAGAAGCTCACCTTCACCGTTCCGCCAAAAGTTCGCGGATCGCCAAGCTGTCCGGCAATCAGCCCGACATTGCTGGGGGCGACCTGGAGCAGGTCGAAATAGTCGACGTCGAAAACATTCCTGACCCATCCGTAAATCTCGAACTTGTCCGAACGGAATCCGACGCGATAGTTGGACAGCGCATAGCCCTCGATATTGGTGTAGATTGACGGCGAGGGATTAGATGAAAAGCCAGAGCGGTAATTTCCATCGAACCCGACATAGAGCTGGCCCTGAGTGGCAAGGAAGGTCAACGGCGTGTTGACTTCCGCGCCATAGGAAATCGCCCATTTCGACACACCGGGCAGTCGCTGGCCCGAAATGTCACAATTGGCCGGGCTGAACCCGCCCGCGGTTCCCGGCGGGCTAGCCGGATTGGTCGCCGTGGCGGTGGTTCCACCAGCGAGTTCGGGTGGGCAAGGCGCGTCGACAAAGCGGGCATATTTCGCATCGGTATATGCGGCATTGGCATAGGCGCTGAAACGGTCACTCGGCCTGATCTTGAAATCTGCTTCCAGACCCTGTGAGCGGACCTTACCCGCGTTCGCAAGATAGCCGCGCAACACGCCCAACTGGCCGTTGGTCACCGTCGCCTGATAATTTTTGATATCAGTCAGGAACGCCGCGAGGTTGAACGTCGCCTTGCGGTCCCAAAGCTGGGTTTTGATACCCACCTCGAAATGGTTGACTGACTCGGGCTTGATCACGCCTGCTGCGAGAATTGGATTGCCCGCAGCATCGGTTGGAAGGCCGTTCTGGTTGATGCCCACCGTCTTGAAGCTTTTGGCGTAGGTCGCATAGGCAAGCACGTCTTCGGCAAGCTTGTAATTGGCATTGAAATCATAGCTGAAGTTCCAGTCCGATACCGATGGCGCACTCAACTGCGGCTGGTATACGCCGCACTGCGCCGCCCTGATCGTTCCTACTGCTGGTGCAGGGTTGAAGCAGGATATCTCCACCCCTGCGCCGTCAGTCACCCGTCGTTGGTAAAAGCCTTCTTTCTTGTCGTAGTTCAGGCGGACGCCGGGCTGGATCGTCAGCGCATCGGTCACTTTCCAGCTGAGTTGTCCGAACAATGCCGCGCTGGTGCTTTTCAGATACTGGGTATTCGATGCGGTCAGGCCGTTGAGGACGGCGGGATTGGTTGCAAGTGCGCCGGTCAGGTTCCAACGGCTGGCGTTGATGCCTTGCTGTTCGACGCCCTGTGTATCGATCCGTTGCTTGAAACCAAATGCACCCAGCACGAAGTCAATTGTATCACCCGAATAGTTGTAGCGGAATTCCTGGCTATATTGATCCTGCTGCGATGGGTTCTGCGACTTTGCCACGATCGACAGGCCGGTGAAGTCGCGGTCATTCTCCGGTCTCCAATCCCAGAAACGCCAAGCAGTGATCGAGGTGAAAGTGCCAGGCCCAACATCCCATTTTACCTTCAGCGACGCACCGCCAATCTTGTTGCCTGCATTCAGGCTGGCATCGATATCGGTCAGACGATCAAACGGATTGCGGCTGACGACGCTATATCCTTGTGCCGCAGCCAGTGCTTCATATTGCCGTGCCAGCGCGCGCTGCGTGCGTCCGACACGGACGAACACGGTGCCGCAGCATTCAGGATTCTGCTTGCTGTAATCACCAGATAGCGTGATGCTGAGATCATCGTTCGGCTGGAACAAAAGCGTGCCGCGAAGGCCGAGATTGTCTTGCTCATTGATGTAACGATCACTCGTGACATTGAAGATCGTGCCACGGCGGCTGGTAGTGGCGACCGCGATTCGGGCAGCAATAGTGTCTGACAACGGACCAGAAATCGCTGCTTTTGCCTGCCTGAAATTCAGGTTGCCTACAGTGACTTCGGCGCGGCCTTCGAAGTCGAATGTCGGCTGGTTGGTGGTGATATTGATCGCACCCGCCGTGGTGTTCTTGCCGTACAGCGTGCCCTGCGGGCCGCGCAGCACCTCGACCTGTTCGACGTCAAGGAAATCAAAGGTCGCGGCAGCAACGCGGGCATTGTATACATCATCGACATAGATGCCGACGCCCTGTTCAAAGCCGTCGCTTGTAAGGCCGAAAGGCACACCCAGCCCACGGATATTGACCGATGTGTTGCGGGGATTTGATGTGTACACTTGTAGTGTCGGGGCAAGCTGTTGAAGCTTGACCACGTTGAAATTCCCAGTCGATTCGATGCTGTCACCGCGAATGACTGAAATGGCGAGCGGCACTTCCTGCGCGGTTTCCTGGCGGCGGCGCGCGGTTACGATGATAACGTCGCCACGGCTGACTTCGTCGCCATCTTGTTGGGCCGCGCTGTCCTGAACGTCGTCGGTCAGTTCGGAGTTGGCGTTCGCGGCCGATGTTTCCGCATAGGCGATTTGGGAAGATAGAAATGCCCAGCTAAGGGCGATTACGGCAGTAGATGCCTTTGTCGATCGGTGCATGTTCCAGTCCTGTCACGGAATGAGTTTGGAAAAGGAAATGCATCCGGTCGTCCGGTCTGCAGTCTGGCCTTGGAAGGCCGGGCAAGTTCAGGTTTTCGGGTTTCAGTTGGAGAAGCGTTGGCGCTCGGTGATGTCGACTTGGACGAGCTTGCCCTCGTGCACAGTCAACTGGATCGCACCGAATTTCAGCTTGCCCAGTGCATCAAGCACTGCCTGCAAGGCTGGCGATTTTGCGGCGTTGGCGCTTTCCCCCAAATGTTCATGGTCGGTATTGGCCATAGGCTGTTCCTCCTGGTCTGAGGAGCGCATGGCTATAGTCAACCGATTAAGTTGACAATTCAATATTTGCTTCACGTCGACCAAAAGAAAGTTTTGTCGGCTGAATCGAATATGGCGGTTCAGTCCGCCATCACGCCCATGTCGATGGGGTCCGCCAAGCTGATCCGGTCGAGCACCGCAGCGGTTTCATCACGCACCCGCAGCATCAGGGCGCGCATGCGGCACTCGCTTTCCTCAACGCAATTCTTGCATTTTTCATGCGCAAAGCGGCTGGCGCAGGGGACGAGCGCGAGCGAACCGCGGCTGAGCCGGATGATGTCGCCATAGCTGATATCGACCGGCGGCAGTGCCAGTTCATATCCGCCATCCCGCCCGCGCTGAGAAACGACGATGCCTGCCCGGCTCATTTCAGACAGGATGACTGTCAGGAACTTAGCAGGGATATTTTGCGCCTCGGCAATTTCGGTAAGCGGCACCAGACCCTGCTGGTACTTGTCCGCAAGGTGCATCAGCGCGCGGATTGTATAGCGGGTCTTTTGCGAAAGCATTCTCTACTTATGGAGTAGAGAGCGCCTTGCTGCAAGGTCGTTTGCTAATAGGTGGCTTATCTGCTAATGCCGCTTTGCTATCGTCGAACGCGACGGAAATTTGAGGTGCAAATCGGATCGGGTCCAAAGGACCGTTCTGGCACGCGCAACGTCTTTTCTCACACGACCCTGGCTTCCCCGCTTGGCGCTGTTGCCAAGCGGACAATAGTTTCGTGAAAGGAACGACCTTATGCCTATTGGCACCGTAAAATTCTTCAACACCGAAAAAGGCTATGGCTTTATCGCACCCGATGGCGGCGGCGATGACAGCTTCGTCCACATCACAGCCGTGATGGCAGCGGGCATGTCCTCGCTCGATAAGGACCAGCGCCTCAACTACGAAGTCGAAGCTGGCCGCGACGGCAAGAAAGCCGCCGTCAACCTTTCGGCAGCTGACTGAGCCCTTGGCCAAAGAAGAGCTTTTGACGCTCGAAGGGGTGATCGATGAAATCCTGCCTGATGGCCGCTTTGGCGTCGTGCTGGAAAACGAACACCGGATTATCGCTTACACGGCGGGGAAGATGCGGAAATTCCGCATCCGCTCCGTCGTGGGCGACCGGGTCCATGTCGAAATGACGCCGTATGACCTTTCAAAAGGCCGTATCGTCTTTCGTGAACGGACGCCCGGCGTGGGCCCCGGCCCGCGCAACGCGCGGCGCCGCTAAACCAGAAAAGGAGTCGCTGAAATGGCTACCGTGGAATTCTATCGCGAGCGTGCTGCGCAATCCGAACGCGAAGCCAATGTTGCGACACTCGCCAATGTCCGTGAGCGGCTTTTGGTCGCTCGCGACACCTGGACGGAAATGGCCGACAAGGCTGAGGGCGTGCTGAAAAGCCGCGCCGCGGCCGAAGCCGAAAAACAGGCCCTGACCGCTGCCAGCTAAAGCTGGGCTTTGCCTGCTGCTATCTAAAAAATATTGCGAGCCCCGGCTGGCGTCGTTAATCGATGCGGACCGGGGCAAAGCGACCTCCCGGTCAAGCCATTGTCATTCAATGGCTCAAGCGTTGCCATTTTGACCGCCTTTGGCGGACGAAAGGAGCATGCTTGTGAAGGACACTACCCCAGTTACGCTTGGAGATTTGACCCGCTTGTTTGGCAAGATCGGGCTGATCAGCTTTGGCGGGCCTGCCGGCCAGATAGCGTTGATGCACGAGGAAGTGGTCGACCGGAAAAAATGGGTCAGCGAAGAAGAATATCTGCAGGCGCTCAACCTGTGCCACCTGCTGCCTGGGCCAGAGGCACAGCAACTGGCCGCATGGATTGGCTGGCGGCTCCACGGTACGCTTGGCGGATTGATCGCTGGGCTGCTGTTCGTAATCCCGGGCGCGATCGTGATGCTCGGATTGTCAGCGCTCTATGTCGTCTCGATGCAGGTTGATTGGCTGCAAGGGCTGTTTTTTGGGATCAAGGCAGCGGTGCTCGCGATCGTGCTGCAGGCGCTACTGCGCATCGGCGGCAAGGCGCTGACCACCCCTGCCAAGCGGGCGCTGGCCGTCATTGCCTTTATCGCGCTGTTCGCGCTGCACATTCCCTTCCCCATCCTTATTTTCAGCGCAGCGATTGTGGGCGCGGTCGTCGCATGGAAGGCACCTGACTGGTTCGCGCTCAAGCCGGTCGAAGCACGTGCGGCTGCTCCAAGCGGCCATTGGCTGGCGCATGTCACGAAAACGGTCGGCATTTGGGGAGTGATCTGGGCGGCGCCTTTGGTCGCCATCCTTCTCACACTCGGGCAGGAACATGTCCTCTGGAAAGTCGGCAGTTTCTTCTCGCAATTGGCGATCGTCACCTTTGGCGGCGCTTATGCGGTGCTCGCTTATATGGCGCAGGAAGCGGTCAATGGATTTGGCTGGTTGAGCGCAGGGGAAATGGCAGACGGGTTGGGGCTTGCCGAAACAACGCCGGGTCCATTGATCCTCGTGACGCAGTTTGTCGGCTTCCTCGCAGGTTTCCGGGCGCCCGCACCATTTGATCCCTGGGCGGCGGGGGTGCTTGCGGCCCTGCTCACCACCTGGGTCACCTTTGCGCCATGCTTCTTATGGATCTTCGCGCTGGCCCCGTTGATGGAGCGGATGCGCAGCATCGCCTGGCTGCAAGGAAGCCTTGCCGCCATCACCGCCACCGTGGTCGGGGTAATCGCAAACCTGTCAATCTGGTTCGCGCTGCATGTGTTGTTCCGCACTGTCGGGGAACTGGATGTAGGTATCGGTTCGATATGGTGGCCGCACTGGTCTTCGCTGGATTTGAAAGCCTTGGCCATCGGGCTGGCCGCAGGTGGAATGCTGTTCGGCCTGAAATGGGGCATCATCCGAACACTGGCTATTTGCGCGCTGGCTGGACTCGCTCTGGGTGCGGTCGCGGCTTGACTCTTGGTCGATAGCTGCTAATGGCCACCCCCGACCGGAGGGTTCGCCCTCTACGTCACCGTCCGAGACAGTTGGTGACCGGAATTTGCCGGTCTTAATTTCCAGCCTAGACGGGGATAGAGATTTCAGGTGCGCCTGCGCACCTTCGCTTATGCAATTCGCGCCTTGCGATTGCCGGCATGAAACTTCCCCACGGACTTAAGCTAGCGGATTACCCATCCGGGTGATTTCGCGATTTCGTGTTGGGTTTGTCCCTCGGGCAGGCCCAGTGATTGGAGTAATGCATGAACCGTTCTGAAAAGACCGAAGCGGTTGAAGCGCTGAACGCAACCTTCAAGGAAGCCGCGGTTGTCGTGGTCACCCGTAACCTGGGCCTGACCGTCGCACAATCGACCGACCTCCGCCTGAAGATGCGCGAAGCGGGAGCCGGCTACAAGGTCGCCAAGAACCGCCTTGCCAAGATCGCATTGAATGACACGCAGTATGAACCGCTCAGCGACCTGCTGACCGGCCCGACTGCGCTTGCCACATCGGGTGATCCGGTGGCTGCCGCCAAGGTTGCCGTCGAATTTGCCAAGACCAACGACAAACTTGAAATTGTCGGCGGTGCGATGGGCTCGACCGTCCTCGATGTCGAAGGTGTCAAGGCGCTGGCTTCGATGCCGTCGCTCGACGAACTGCGCGCCAAGATTGTCGGCCTTGTACAGGCCCCGGCAACCAAGGTTGTTCAGGTCATCAGCGCACCGGCTGGACAGCTGGCACGGGTTTTTGGCGCATACGCCGCCAAGGAAGCCGCATAATTTGTTCATATCACCGCGCGGCGAGCGATCGCGTGGGTAGAATTGCATAGAAATTGGAGTGTTATTGAAATGGCTGATATCGCAAAGCTGGTAGAAGAACTGAGCAAGCTGACCGTCCTCGAAGCAGCTGACCTCGCCAAGGCCCTCGAAGAAGCATGGGGCGTTTCCGCCGCTGCTGCTGTTGCTGTCGCAGCTCCTGCTGCTGGCGGTGCTCCGGCTGCTGCTGCTGAAGAGCAGACCGAATTCGACGTGATCCTGACCGGCGACGGCGGCAACAAGATTGCTGTCATCAAGGAAGTCCGCGCCATCACCAACCTCGGCTTGACCGAAGCCAAGGCTCTTGTTGAGTCGGCTCCGAAGGCGATCAAGGAAGGCGTTTCGAAGGCTGAAGCCGAAGAAATCAAGGCGAAGATCACCGCTGCTGGCGGCACCGTCGACCTCAAGTAATCGACTTTTCCCCGACGGGGGAAATGGAAAGGGCGGTCTGCGCAAGCGGGCCGCCCTTTTTCTTTTGCGCTTTCAGAGTGCTCGCGGCATTTACCCGTCATGACCGACAATGCCGATCTCGCCGCACTCATCCGCACTATCCCCGATTATCCCAAGCCGGGCATATTGTTCCGCGATGTTTCAACGCTGCTGCTCGATGGGGAGGGGTTTCGTAAAACCATCGACCGCATTGCCGCGATGGTGGCGCCTGACACCCAATTGATCGCAGGTATCGAAGCGCGCGGGTTCATCGTAGCGGCCGGGCTGAGCTATGCGCTGGGGTTGGGCAAGCTTATGCTGCGCAAACCCGGCAAGTTACCCGGCGAAAAGATCGGTATCGATTACCAGCTCGAATATGGCACTGACCGGATCGAATTGCACAAGGGCCAAGTGGCCGCTGGTCAGAAAGTGGTGCTGGTTGATGACCTGATAGCGACCGGCGGCACCGCTCTTGCGGGGATCGAACTGATCCGGCAGGCAGGCGGCATCGTCGAACAAGCGCTGTTCATCGTCGATCTGCCCGAATTGGGCGGGGCTGAAAAATTGCGCTCCGCGGGTGTAGAGCCGACCGCCCTGATCGGGTTTGACGGGCATTGAGTACGGCCAAGTCCATTCTCCTCCTCGCTGCTCTCGCCGAAGAGGCCGATGCTTTTCTTGAGGGGCAAGGCCGCATTGTTGAGCGCGAGCCGCTGCCGGTGCGCATGGTTGAAACCGATGTTGCACAGATCAGGATTGTCACCTGCGGCCTAGGCAAGGTGAATGCGGCGCTGGCTGTCGGGCGATATGCCGATGCGTCAACTTCCCTTGTCACAATGACCGGAACGTGCGGACGGATTGGGGCAATCGAGGGCGATTGCTTCTGGATCGCGAGGGCTATCCAGCATGATTATGGCGCGCGGCAGGCAGAGGGTTTCGTGCATTATCGCGCGGGCGACTGGCCGATGGGCGAGGCGCGCGACCATGCCTTTTCCGCCATGCGCGACCCCGGGCTTGGCTTACCACATGCGTCAATCGCCAGCGGCGATGTTTTCCTCGAATGCGCCGATACCGCCGAAGCGCTCGCACAGCGGCTCGACGTCCATCTTGTCGACATGGAGGTAGCCGCTGTCGCGCAGGCCACCGAGGCGCTTGGCCTGCCATGGGCCGCCATCAAGGCGGTCACCGATGGCGCTGATGGCGAAAGTGCAGGCGATTTCAATGCGAACCTCAAGCGGGCTGCGCGCAAGGCAGCAAAAGCGATGGAGCGACTGATCGAGGAAATCGTCTCCAATTGAGCGGGGCTGCGCTTGACCGGCAACCCACTTTTCCCTATATCAACACGCATACGCCGTATCTTTCGGGACCGGGGCAAAAACGCGCATTGCCTCCAACGAATTGAAAGATAAGGTTTTCCGACGCGCTCAGGCTGCTGGTTGCTTCCCGAATCCGGGGGCGATGCCATGCGGCCTTTTCGTTGTCGGGTCCTTGCGCTCAAAAATGATATAGACGAGGCTGAGCAACCCACATGGCTAAAGCAGCGGTTTCCGCATCGCTGGGCGCATCTACCGCCCTCTCGCGCACCAAGCGCATTCGCAAGATTTTTGGCGACATCCACGAAGTGATCGACATGCCGAACCTCATCGAGGTTCAGCGCGAAAGCTATGAACAGTTCCTACGTTCGGATCCTTCGATCGGTTATGTTTCGGGTCTTGAAAAGACGCTGCGTAGCGTATTCCCGATCCGTGATTTCGCCGGCACCTGCGAACTCGACTTCGTCAATTACGAACTCGAAGACCCCAAATATGACGTCGAGGAATGCCGCCAGCGCGGTATCACCTATTCGGCGCAGATGAAGGTCACGCTCCGCCTGATCGTCTTTGAAGTCGACCCTGAAACCGAAGCGCGTTCGGTTCTCGATATCAAGGAGCAGGACGTTTACATGGGCGAAATGCCGCTCATGACCGAGAACGGCACCTTCTTCATCAACGGCACCGAGCGCGTGATCGTCTCGCAGATGCACCGTTCGCCGGGCGTTCTGTTCGACCATGACCGTGGCAAGACCCACTCGTCGGGCAAATATCTCTTCGCCGCTCGCGTGATCCCCTATCGTGGTTCGTGGCTCGACTTTGAATTCGACGCGAAAGACATCGTCAACGTCCGCATCGACCGCAAGCGCAAGCTGCCGGTGACGACGCTGCTTTATTCGCTCGGCCTCAACAGCGAGGAAATCCTCAACCATTTCTACGACCGCGTAACCTTTGCCCGTGCAAAGGGTGGCTGGAAGATTCCGTTCAATGCCGAACAATGGCGCGCGTCCAAGCCGAGCTTTGACATCGTCGACGCCAAGTCGGGCGAGGTCATCTTCCCCGCTGGCCAGAAAATCACGCCGCGCGCTGCCAACAAGGCACTCAAGGACGGCCTGACCGACTTGCTGATCCCGACCGAAGAAATCTTCGGTCGCTATTCGGCATTCGACCTGGTCGACGACAAGACCGGCCGCATCTATGTTGAGGCTGGCGATGAAATCACCGCTGAAAATCTCGAGGCGCTCGACAAGGTTGGCATCGACAGCATCGAACTGCTCGACATCGACCATGTCATCACCGGCGCCTGGATGCGCAACACGCTGAAGGCCGACAAGGCCGAGAACCGCGACATGGGCCTCGATGCAATCTACCGCGTCATGCGCCCTGGCGAACCGCCGACCCGCGAAACCGCCGAAGCGCTGTTTGCCGGCCTGTTCTTCGATCCCGATCGTTACGACTTGTCGGCAGTCGGTCGCGTAAAGCTCAATATGCGTCTTGGCCTTGATGCCGAAGACACGCTGACCACACTGCGCACCGAAGATATCCTCGCGGTGGTCAAGGAACTGGTCAACCTGAAGGACGGCAAGGGCGAGATCGATGATATCGACAATCTCGGCAACCGCCGTGTCCGTTCGGTGGGCGAGCTTCTGGAAAACCAGTATCGCGTCGGCCTGCTCCGCATGGAACGTGCGGTCAAGGAACGCATGAGCTCGGTCGACGTTTCGACCGTGATGCCGAACGACCTGATCAACGCCAAGCCGGCTGTCGCAGCCGTCCGCGAATTCTTCGGCTCGTCACAGCTGTCGCAGTTCATGGACCAGACCAACCCGCTGTCGGAAGTCACCCACAAGCGCCGCGTTTCGGCACTTGGACCGGGTGGTCTTACCCGTGAGCGTGCAGGCTTCGAAGTCCGCGACGTCCACCCGACGCACTATGGCCGTATCTGCCCGATTGAAACGCCGGAAGGCCCGAACATCGGTCTGATCAACTCGCTCGCGTCGTTCAGCCGCGTGAACAAATATGGCTTCATCGAAACCCCGTACCGCAGGGTCGTCGACGGCAAGGTGACCGAAGAGGTCGTCTATCTGTCGGCAATGGAAGAAGCCAAGCACACCATCGCGCAGGCGAACGCCGAACTGAACGCCGATGGCAGCTTTGTCGAAGAGCTGATCTCCGCGCGTGAAGCGGGCGAGTTCCTGATGGCCCCGCGCGGCCAGATCACGCTGATGGACGTCAGCCCCAAGCAGCTGGTTTCGGTTGCGGCATCGCTCATTCCCTTCCTGGAAAATGACGACGCCAACCGCGCGCTGATGGGTTCGAACATGCAACGTCAGGCCGTGCCGCTGCTCCGCGCAGAGGCGCCTTTTGTCGGCACCGGCATGGAAGCCACCGTTGCGCGCGATTCGGGCGCTGCGATTGCGGCCCGCCGCACCGGTGTTGTCGACCAGGTTGACGCAACGCGTATCGTGATCCGCGTCACCGGCGAAGTCGAAGCCGGCCAGTCGGGCGTCGACATCTACACGCTGCAGAAATACCAGCGTTCGAACCAGTCGACCTGCATCAACCAGAAGCCGTTGGTGAAGGTGGGTGACGAAGTGCTGGCTGGCGATATCATCGCTGACGGCCCGTCGACCGAACTGGGTGAACTAGCCTTGGGCAAGAACGCGCTCGTCGCCTTCATGCCCTGGAACGGCTACAACTATGAAGACTCGATCCTGATCAGCGAGCGCATCGTGAAGGACGACGTCTTCACCTCGATCCACATCGAGGAATTCGAAGTCATGGCTCGCGATACCAAGCTTGGGCCTGAGGACATCACCCGCGACATCCCGAATGTCGGCGAAGAAGCGCTTCGCAACCTCGACGAGGCAGGCATCGTCTATATCGGTGCCGAAGTGCATCCGGGCGATATCCTGGTCGGCAAGATCACCCCCAAGGGTGAATCGCCGATGACCCCCGAAGAAAAGCTGCTTCGCGCGATCTTCGGCGAAAAGGCCAGCGACGTGCGCGACACCTCGCTCCGGCTGCCGCCGGGCGTTTCGGGTACCGTCGTCGAAGTGCGCGTTTTCAACCGCCACGGCATCGACAAGGACGAGCGTGCGATGGCCATCGAGCGCGAGGAAATCGAACGCCTTGCGAAGGACCGTGAAGACGAACGCTCGATCCTCAACCGCGCCACCTATAACCGCCTGAAGGATATGCTGCTCGGCCAGACTGCCGCCGCAAGCCCCAAGGGCATCAAGAAAGGCGAAAAGATTTCGGAGGAAAACCTTGCCGAAGTCGAACGTCACGAATGGTGGAAGATCGCGGTCACCGACGACAAGGTCCAGGCTGACCTTGAAGCGGTGAAGGCGCAGTATGACGAGACCGTCAAGGCGATCCAGGAGAAGTTCGAGGACCGCAAGGAGAAGCTCGAACGTGGCGACGAACTCGCCCCGGGCGTGCTCAAGATGGTCAAGGTCTTCGTTGCCATCAAGCGCAAGCTGCAGCCGGGCGACAAGATGGCCGGCCGCCATGGTAACAAGGGTATCATCAGCCGCATCCTGCCGCAGGAAGACATGCCCTTCCTCGCCGATGGTACGCCGGTCGATTTCGTGCTCAACCCGCTGGGCGTGCCTTCGCGCATGAACGTCGGTCAGATCTTCGAAACCCATCTGGGCTGGGCCGCACGCGGCCTTGGCAAGCAGATCCAGGCGGCATTAGAAGATTGGCGCGATGCCAACCCGAACCCCGAAGCCGGCGCAGCCCCCGAAGCGGTGCGCGAACGCCTGGTTGACATCTATGGCGACAATTACACCGCCGAGATCAAGGGTCGTTCGGATGCGGAAATCATCGAACTGGCCGAGCATCTGACCGCAGGCGTCCCGATGGGAACGCCGGTGTTCGACGGTGCGAAGGAACAGGACGTTGCCGACATGCTGGCACGCGCCGGTTTCGATGTATCGGGCCAGAGCGACCTTTACGATGGCCGCACCGGTGACAAGTTCGACCGCAAGGTGACCGTGGGCTATATGTACATGCTCAAGCTGCACCACCTCGTCGACGACAAGATCCATGCCCGCTCGATCGGCCCGTACAGCCTCGTCACCCAGCAGCCGCTGGGCGGTAAGGCCCAGTTCGGTGGCCAGCGCTTCGGGGAAATGGAGGTCTGGGCGCTCCAGGCCTATGGCGCAGCCTACACGCTGCAGGAAATGCTGACGGTGAAATCGGACGACGTTGTCGGCCGCACCAAGGTTTACGAAGCAATCGTCAAGGGCGACGACACCTTCGAAGCCGGCATTCCGGAGAGCTTCAACGTTCTCGTCAAGGAAATGCGCTCGCTCGGCCTCAACGTCGACTTGAAGTCGATCAACGATGAGGAAGACGACCTGCCGGAGGCGGCGGAATAAGGAAGCCGGGCGGCAGAAATGCCGCCCCTTCCCCGCCCCATGGATGAATTTTCGGGGTCTGAAAGCCCCATGAGGACAAAAAGATGAACGATCTTACCAAATTCAGCAATCCGCTCGCCAAGCCGGAAACCTTCGACCAGATCCAAATCGGGATCGCGTCGCCGGAAAAGATCCGCAGCTGGTCGTTCGGTGAAATCAAGAAGCCGGAAACGATCAACTACCGTACGTTCAAGCCCGAGCGTGACGGCCTGTTCTGCGCGCGCATTTTCGGCCCCGTGAAGGATTATGAATGCCTTTGCGGCAAGTATAAGCGCATGAAGTATAAGGGCGTCGTCTGCGAAAAGTGCGGCGTCGAAGTTACCGTCACCAAGGTTCGCCGCGAGCGTATGGGCCATATCGAACTGGCTGCGCCGGTTGCGCATATCTGGTTCCTGAAGTCACTACCTTCGCGCATCGGCCTGCTGCTCGACATGCAGTTGAAGCAGCTTGAGCGCGTGCTGTACTTCGAAAACTATATCGTTACCGAGCCCGGCCTGACCGCGCTTGAGAAGTTCCAGCTCCTCACCGAGGACGAGCTGCTCACAGCGCAGGACGAATATGGTGAAGACGCCTTCACCGCCGGCATCGGTGCCGAAGCCGTCAAGCAGATGCTGATGGACCTCGACCTTGAACAGGAACGCGTCGACCTGATGGAAGAGCTTGCGACCACCAAGTCGGAGCTGAAACCCAAGAAGATCATCAAGCGCCTGAAGGTCGTCGAAAGCTTCATCGATTCGGGCAACCGCCCCGAATGGATGATCCTCGACGTCATCCCCGTGATCCCGCCCGAGCTTCGCCCGCTGGTTCCGCTCGATGGCGGCCGCTTCGCGACGTCAGATCTCAACGATCTCTATCGCCGCGTGATCAACCGTAACAACCGTTTGAAGCGCCTCATTGAACTTCGCGCGCCGGACATCATCGTGCGCAACGAGAAGCGCATGCTGCAGGAAGCGGTTGACGCATTGTTCGACAATGGCCGCCGCGGCCGCACCATCACTGGCGCCAACAAGCGTCCGCTGAAGTCGCTGTCCGACATGCTCAAGGGCAAGCAGGGCCGTTTCCGCCAGAACCTGCTCGGCAAGCGCGTCGACTATTCGGGCCGTTCGGTCATCGTGACCGGTCCGGAACTCAAGCTGCATCAGTGCGGCCTGCCGAAGAAGATGGCGCTCGAACTGTTCAAGCCGTTCATCTATTCCCGCCTCGACGCCAAGGGTCTTTCGATGACCCTGAAGCAGGCGAAGAAGTGGGTCGAAAAGGAACGCAAGGAAGTCTGGGATATCCTCGATGAGGTTATCCGTGAGCATCCGGTCCTCCTGAACCGAGCACCGACGCTGCACCGTCTTGGCATCCAGGCGTTCGAGCCTGTCCTGATCGAAGGCAAGGCGATCCAGCTTCACCCGCTGGTCTGCTCGGCCTTCAACGCCGACTTTGACGGTGACCAGATGGCCGTTCACGTGCCGCTGAGCCTCGAAGCCCAGCTTGAAGCCCGCGTGCTGATGATGTCGACCAACAACATCCTCAGCCCCGCAAACGGCAAGCCGATCATCGTTCCTTCGCAGGATATGGTGCTTGGTCTTTACTACCTGTCGATGGACCGCGAAGGCGAGCCGGGCGAAGGCATGATCCTGTCGGATATGGCCGAAGTCCACCAGGCGCTCGAAGTCGGTGCCGTTACCCTGCACTCGAAGATCACCAGCCGCGTCCCGCAGACCGGCGAAGATGGTGTCGAGCGCATGGTGCGTTACCAGACGACCCCGGGCCGCATGCTGATCGGCGAATGCCTGCCGAAATCGCACACCGTTCCGTTCGACGTGGTCAACCGCCTTCTCACCAAGAAGGAAATCGGCGACGTTATCGACCAAGTCTATCGTCACACCGGCCAGAAGGACACCGTCCTGTTTGCCGACGCGATCATGGCACTTGGTTTCCGTCACGCGTTCAAGGCTGGCATCAGCTTCGGCAAGGATGACATGATCATTCCTGACGAGAAGGATGCGCTGGTTGCTGAAACCAAGGCGATCGTGGCCGATTTCGAACAGCAATATCAGGACGGCCTGATCACCCAACAGGAAAAGTACAACAAGGTGATCGACGCTTGGAGCCGTTGCGGTGACCAAGTGGCCAACGCCATGATGGAAAAGCTGAAGGCGACGCCGAAGGACGAGAATGGTCGCGAAAAGCCGATCAACTCGATCTACATGATGTCGCACTCCGGTGCGCGTGGTTCGCCAGCGCAGATGAAGCAGCTGGGCGGTATGCGCGGCCTGATGGCCAAGCCGTCGGGTGAGATCATCGAAACGCCGATCATCTCGAACTTCAAGGAGGGCCTGACTGTCCTTGAATACTTCAACTCGACCCACGGTGCCCGTAAGGGTCTGGCCGATACCGCGCTCAAGACGGCAAACTCGGGTTATCTGACCCGCCGCCTTGTCGACGTATCGCAGGATTGCACCATCGTCGAAATCGACTGCGGCACCGAACGTGCGCTCGAAATGCGCGCCATCGTTCAGGGCGGCTCGACCATCGCCTCGCTTGGCGAGCGCGTTCTTGGCCGTACCACTGCAGAAGATATTGTCGGCCCCGATGGCAATGTCATCATCCCGACCGGCAGCCTGCTCGACGAAGCCGCGATCACCCAGATCGAGGAAATCGGCCTGCAAGCCCTCAAGATCCGCAGCCCGCTGGTTTGCGAATCAAAGGTTGGCGTGTGCGGCACCTGCTATGGCCGTGACCTTGCACGTGGTACCCCGGTCAATATCGGTGAAGCCGTTGGCGTCATCGCCGCACAGTCGATTGGTGAGCCGGGTACCCAGCTGACCATGCGTACCTTCCACATCGGTGGTGCAGCACAGCTCAACGAAACATCGAACCTCGATGCTTCGGTGGATGGCGTAATCACCTATCGCGATTTGCCGACCCTCGTCGACAAGCGCGGCCGCCGCATCGCGATGGCCCGCAACGGTGAAATGGTACTGTCCGACAAGGATGGTCGTGAACTCGAAGTTCACCGCCTGCCCTTCGGTGCAACGCTGGCCTTCGCAGACGGAGCCAAGGTAAAGGCGGGCGACCGCCTTGCCGAATGGGATCCGTTCACCATGCCGGTGATCACCGAAAAGCAGGGTATCGTGAAGTTTCAGGATCTGCTCGACGGCAAGACCCTGATCGAACAGACCGACGATGCCACCGGTATCGCACAGCGCGTTGTCATCGAATATCGCGGCGCGGCTCGTGGTAAGAAGGAAGACTTGCGTCCCCGCCTGACCCTGCTGGATGATGCCAGCGGCGAAGCGGCGCGCTATCTTCTCGCACCGGGTACGATGCTTTCGGTTGAAGACGGTCAAGTGGTTGAAGCCGGCGACGTTCTCGCCCGCGTCACCCGCGAATCCGCCAAGACCCGTGATATCACCGGCGGTCTGCCGCGCGTTGCCGAACTGTTCGAAGCACGCAAGCCGAAGGACAACGCAATCATCGCCAAGCAGTCGGGCCGGATCGAATTCGTCCGCGACTATAAGGCGAAGCGCAAGATTGCGATTGTGCCGGAGGAAGGCGATCGGATTGAATATCTGATTCCGAAGTCGAAGGTGCTCGACGTGCAGGAAGGCGATTTCGTTCGCAAGGGCGACAACCTGATTGCCGGATCGCCCGATCCGCATGACATCCTTGAAGTCCTTGGCGTTGAAGCGCTGGCCGAATATCTGGTTGCGGAAATCCAGGAAGTCTATCGATTGCAGGGTGTGAAGATCAACGACAAGCACATCGAGGTGATCGTTCGCCAGATGCTGCAAAAGGTTGAGATCACCAATGGTGGCGACACCACCTTGCTGCCGGGCGAACAGGTCGACCGCGAGGAAATGGATGCGATCAATGCGAAGCTGCAGCCGGGTCAACTGCCTGCCGAAGGCAAGCCCGTCCTACTCGGCATCACCAAGGCATCGCTGCAGACCCGCAGCTTCATCTCGGCCGCATCGTTCCAGGAAACCACCCGCGTTCTCACGCAGGCTGCTGTCGAGGGCAAGAAAGACGTCCTCACCGGCCTGAAGGAAAACGTGATCGTGGGTCGCCTGATCCCCGCCGGTACCGGTTCGGCCATGAACCGCATCCGCGTGGCGGCCTCCAGCCGCGACGCTGCGCTCCGCGCCAGCTATCGCAAGCTGCAGGAAAGCCTGATTGCGCCCGAAACCGCTGCTGAAGAGCATGCTGCCGAACTGGCGCAGGGCCCCGAAGCGGCACTCGGCGACGATCCGATCGGCATGATGGAACATACGCCCGAAACCGTTGAGGATTTCGAAGGCGATACCGAGGAATAAGCTTCCTCCAACCAGACAAGCAAAAGCCCGCCGGAAGCGATTCCGGCGGGCTTTTTGCTGGCTGATTGGCCGGACGGTGTCAGATATCGCGCTCTTTCTCAGCCGCAATTTCTGTTTCCAGAGCCTCGTAGCGCGCGCAGGCTTCATGATCGCCATCGGCGCAGTCCTCTCGCGCATCGTCGCGCTTGCGGGCGAGCTTGCCTAGCCGTTCTTCCTGCTTGCGCAGCGCCTTTCCCCGCTTCTCATCGGCTTCGGATTGGCTGGTAGTCATCACATCAGCGGTCTTGGAAACGACCTTCACCGGCGCGGTGACCACATCCTTCACCACAGATGCAACGCAGCCAGGCAATAAGAAGGCCAGAGGGAGGACAAAAAGTGCGCGCATGTGAATCTCCTGAATTTGTGCCCCATCTAACCCATTTCCAATGTCCTGTCGCTGAACAACAGAGGTTACACCCAGATACATTTGTATCATGATAGTTTCGGTCTGTCGCATTTCGTGCGGCAATGGAGGAGGATTTGCGATGAACAATATTCAACGGGGGATTGCCGAATTTATCGGCACATTCTGGCTCGTTCTTGGTGGCTGTGGCAGCGCGGTTATATCGGCAGCGTTCCCGGAAGTCGGGATCGGCTTATTGGGCGTTTCACTGGCGTTCGGCCTGACGGTCGTCACAATGGCCTTTGCCATCGGCCATATTTCAGGTTGCCACCTCAACCCGGCGGTCACCCTTGGTCTTTGGGCAGGCGGGCGTTTTGATGCCAGGGACATCCCTGTTTATGTCGCCTCACAGACGCTGGGGGCAATCGCCGCTGCGTTCACCCTATATGTGATCGCGACTGGCAAGGCCGACTATTCGCTTGCTGCCAACGGCCTCGCTGCCAATGGAGTGGCAGAGGCCTCACCGGGCGGATATGCGACGGCAACGGGGTTTTTCGTCGAGGTGCTGCTTACCTTCTTTTTCCTGTTCGTGATCATGGGTGCGACCGATGCAAAGGCCCCGGCCGGCTTCGCACCGCTGGCAATCGGCCTGACACTGGCCTTGATCCACCTGATATCGATCCCGGTCACCAACACCTCGGTCAATCCGGCGAGGAGCACGGGCCCCGCACTTGTCGTCGGCGGGGTTGCTTTGCAGCAACTCTGGCTGTTCTGGGTCGCTCCGATTCTCGGCGGGCTGATCGGTGGTTTCGTCTATAAAGAACTGAACAAAACCACCGTCTGACTGACTAGCTGACGAGGCGCTGCGCCATGGCGCGAACCTCGTCGGCCATATCGGGCCGCGAGAGTGCGACGGCGAGGTTGGCCTCGATATAGCCAGCCTTTGACCCGCAGTCATAGCGCGCACCATCAAAGGTTACGGCGTGGAAGGGTTGGTTGCCGATCATCTGCGCCATGGCATCGGTCAACTGGATCTCGCCGCCCGCCCCTTTGCCCTGATGTTCAAGCACGCGCATCACCTCAGGCTGCAGGATGTAGCGCCCGGAGATGATCAGGTTCGACGGGGCATCGGCAACCGCAGGCTTTTCAACCAGGCCCTTCACCTCGGTCAGCTTGCCCTGCGCCTCGCCGGGATCGATCACGCCATAGCTCGAAACCTGTTCGTGCGGCACTTCAAGAACGCTCAGCAGGTTGCCGCCGACGCGTTTATATTCAGCCACCATCTGCGCCATGCAGCCGGGCGAGCCATGCATGAACTCGTCGGGCAGGAAGATCGCAAAAGGTTCATCGCCGACAATGTCGCGCGCGCACCATATGGCATGGCCCAGCCCCATCGGCTCCTGCTGGCGGACATAGGCGCAGTTGCCTGGGCCAAGACGGGTCGGCTCGAGGATCGAGATATCCTTGCCGCGATCGGTCATCGTCCGCTCAAGCTCATAAGCGATATCGAAATGGTCCTCGATCGCGCTCTTGCCGCGACCGGTGACGAAGATCATCTGCTCGATCCCTGCCTCACGCGCCTCATCAACCGCATATTGAATCAGCGGCCTATCGACCACCGGTAGCATCTCTTTCGGGATCGCCTTGGTTGCAGGAAGAAAGCGGGTGCCAAGCCCGGCTACGGGAAAAACGGCCTTGCGGATCGGTTTGTGCGTCATGCCCAAACCATAGCGAAACATGGTTAATTGTCTATGACAGCGCCGTTTCAGCCAAGGCGTTCGGCGAAACCTTTTTTCAGTTTGGCAAGTTTGGGCGGAATGACGGCGAGGCAGTAGGGGTTACGCTGCCCTTCGCCATCCCAATAATCCTGATGGTAATCCTCTGCTGGATACCAGGTCGCCGGCCCCTCGATTGTCGTGACAATGGGTGCAGGCCAATCGGGCTGGGCGCGCGATATCGCTGCCTCTGCTTCGGAGCGCTGGGCGTCATCGAGCGGAAAGATGGCAGAGCGATACTGGGTTCCGATGTCATTGCCCTGGCGGTTCAACTGCGTCGGATCATGGGTCGCGAAAAAGATATCGAGCAGGTCGGCATAGCCGATAACCGCCGGATCAAACCCAATGCGGATCGCCTCGGCATGGCCGGTGGTGCCGCTGCAAACTTGCTTGTAGCTGGGGTTCTCTACGCTGCCGCCAATATAACCGCTTTCAACCGAATGGACGCCGCCCAACTGCTTGAACACCGCTTCGGTGCACCAGAAACATCCACCTGCAAAAATTGCCTCAGCCACTTGTCGCTTCCTTCGCAAAACGCGCGGCCTCTTTCTTTTCTTCGCGGCCGCGCACAACAAGCAGATACATGGCGGGCGTGACGATGCGCGACAAGAGGGTGGACGAAATAAGTCCGCCGATCAGCACGATTGCAAGCGGCCCGTAAAGATTGCCGCCAAACATCGCGAGCGGAAGCAAGCCGCCGATTGCGGTTACTGACGTCAGCAAGACCGGCAGGAAGCGCACCTCGCCTGCTTGTTCAATGGCATCGCGCAAGCCGAGGCCGCGTTCGCGCAATTGCGAGGTGAAGTCGACCAGCAGGATCGAGTTTTTGATTTCGATACCGATCAGCGCAACAAAGCCGATAACGGCAAGGAAGGAGAGGTTGTTGCCCGTCACCAGCAAGCCGATAAGCCCGCCAAAGGTTCCAAGCGGGATGACCCCTGCGACGACCAAAGCCTCACGGAACTCGCCAAATTCAGCGACCAGAATGCCGAAAATGATGAACAGTGCGATCAATATGACCGGGCCAAAGCCCGAGAAGGTATCGTTGATTTTCTCCGCCTCGCCGCCAACACGGATGGAATAACCGATTGGCAGCTCGAGCTTGTCGAGCCTTTTCGTCGCTTCCTGCGTGATTTTCGAAGGAAGCGCGCCATCCTGCGTCTGCGCGGTGATTTCCACGGTGCGCTCCAAATTGCGCCGTGTGATCAGCGGAGCAACCGAGACCAGTTGCGGGTCGGTAATCTCCCCCAGCGCGACGGGCGCACCATTTCGGGTGGCGACATAGATCTGGTCGAGCGCCGACACGGGCTGTGTGTTGTTCAACGGGAGGCGCACAGTCACCGGATAACTGTCGCCTTCATTGTCACGGAATGTCCCCGCCCGCTCCCCTGACAGGGCCAGACGAATGATCCTGCGCGGCGAGCCTGCTGGTATATCAAGCAAAGCTGCCTTGCCCTCGTCAATTTGCATATCGAGATCGAGCCGGTCGGTTGCCACCGGGTTCACCACATCGCGCGTTCCGGGAACGTCGTGCAGCACCGTTTGCACCTTGCTGGCCAGTTCCTTGAGAACCTTCAGGTCCGGGCCGACTACCCGGAATTCGACGGGTGCATTGATGGGCGCACCGTTCTGGAAAAGAACCAATTTGACGCGTGCGCCGCTAATTCGATCAAGCTTTTCGCGCAAACGCTCGACCATGCGCATGCTTTCTTCGCCGCGCCATTTGTCCATCACGGCAAGCACCTCACCGATGGTTGTGGTCTCTGCGGTTTCAAAGCTATTATAGAAAACCGACGGATTTTTGCGGCCGACATTTTCGGCGCGCACTTCAATCGATGGCTCCTTGGCCAGGATTTCCGAAACCTGGCGAACGATCCGGCCCGTTTCATCCAGACTGGTACCCTGCTCCGCCTGCACCGTGACGCGGAAGTAAGATGAGTCCGCATTGGGGAACAGGCTGAAGCCGAGCACGGGGACGAGGCCGAACGCACCTATGGTGAGCGCCAGGGCGCCCCACACCGTTCGCCTTGGATTTTCGAGCGCCTTGTGCAGCACTGGCCGATAGAAACGGTCAATCTTCTCCATCAGCCATTGGAGCAGCTGATTGCCATGTTCGTCGCCATCGCGCTTGAGCAAGCGGCTGGCGAGGAAGGGAATGATGGTCAGCGAAATGACCAACGATGCCGTCACAGTGAAGATGATCGTCCCGATGAAGCTCATCGTGAACTTGCCCGCGCCCTCGGGAAGGAAAAGCATGGGAACGAAAGCGAATACCAGCACGCCGGTGGAACCCAGAACCGCAAGGCTGATTTCCTTGGTGCCGTCGATGGCCGCCTGCATCCGTTCCTTGCCCATCCGCAAATGGCGAGAGACGTTCTCGATGACGACAATCGAGTCATCGACCAACAGCCCGAGCGAGAGGATGAAGCCTGCGACAACCAGTTGGCTGAGGTTGAAACCCATTGCGTAAACCGCGACCAGCCCCGATGCGAGCGACAGCGGTATCGAGACCATCACGATAACTGCTGCGCGCCAGCCCAGCGGCAATAGCGTGATCATCACCAGTGCGAGCGCGATGGCAAAATCGCGCGCCAGCTCCGCCAGGCGCTTGGCGATATCGCGGCTCTGGTCGAACTGGAGGACGACCTGAATATCAGGCGGCAAAACCTTTTTCTGGTTCTCAAGCTCCTCCAGCAAGGCATTGCGCAGCTTCGTGGCGTCGGTTCCGGCTTTCTGGTTCGCGGTTATCCAGATCGCCCGCTTTCCGTTATGGAAGACGCGCGAACGCGTTTCTTCCGCGCCCCAGAAGACATCGGCAACATCGCCAACCCGCAAGATCGTCCCTTCGTTCGAGCGAAGCGGCAGGTTGCGGATAGTGTCGAGAGACTTGAATGCGCCGCCGGCCTCCACGTTGAAGCGCCGCGTTCCGCTGACCACCGCGCCGCTCGCGACATCTGCGCCACCCAGTTTCAGGGCGTCGGCAATGCTGCTGGCCGGCAAGCGTAATTCAGCCAATCTTTCGGGCTTTATCGCGACCGTAACCTCCGGTTGCGAAAGACCGTGTACTTCGGATTCGCGCACCGCATTATACCGCGAAAAGGCCTCGGATATGTCGCGGCCATATTTTTCCATGCGCCGCCAGCTTGCCGTTTCGCTGACCAAAGCAATCTGCAAAACCGATGCGTTGGTGGTGCGCATCTTCTTGAAATCGAGTCGAGCCAGATCGGCGGGCAGGCGGCTGCGGATCGCGGTGACTTCACGAACGGTATCATTGAAATAGCGATCGGGGTCGCCGGACCAGTCAAACTCCGCGCGGATAACGGTGCTGCTGTCGTTGCTGGTCGAGACGATTTCCTTCACGTCCTCCAGACCCTGCATCAACTCTTCGATCGGCTTGGCGACCGTCTGCTCCATCTCCTCGGCATCGGCACCGGGCTGGATGGCGGTGATGACCACCACCGGCAGCGGGAAATGCGGATCCACCGCACGGGGAATCGATGAGAAGGCAGAGTAACCGAGCGCGATCAGCAAGCTGAACATCACAAGTGTCAGCTGCCAGCGGCGAATGGCAAATTCGGTTACATTCATGCGCGCGCTACCCGCCCCGGTTTGCGGCACATTTTAGCCGGGTGCCTTTGTCATGCGCACTTTGGCACCCGTGCGCAGCTTTTCCGCCCCCGATGTCACCAGCAGGTCGCCTTGTTTCAGGCCGCCGGTTATCACCACCGCGCCGTCGGTGATCCGCTCGATCACGACGTTGCGGGTTTCCACACGCTGGCTCTTTGGATCAACGATGTAGACCAAGGCTTCATTGGCGCGGACGCCAAGGATCGCGCTGGCGGGAATTTGCAGCGAACCATCCTCGGCTGCAGGCAGCTCGATGCTAGCCGTGCCAATCTGGCCCGATTTGAGCTGTGCCGATGCAGGCAAGCTGAACTGCACGGTAAAGGCACCAGTGGCCTGATTAGCGCGACCGTCGATTTCACTGATGGTCGCCGTGACCGGGGCGGAACCCAGCGCTGGCAGACTGATTTCAGCGGCCATGCCGACACGCAAACGGGCCGCATTGCGATCGATCACAGGCGCGCGAAAAACGAAACCGTCATCACCTTCCCCAAGGACCAATGCAGGCGTGCCTGCGGCCACAATCTGCCCGGGTTGCACATTTCGCGTCAGTACCACGCCGCTCGACGGTGCATATAATTGGGCAGTGCCGCGGGCAAATCCCGCCTGCGCGACCCTGGCACTCGCCGCTTTCGCCGACGCCTCGGCAGCTTCATAGCGGGCCTTGGTGATCCAGCCTTCAGCATAGAGTTGCTTGATGCGGTCAAATTCCGCTTGCGCGCGGCTGCGTTCGGCTTCGGCTGCGCTCAGGTCAGCCCCGACGCTGGTAGTATCCAACGCGGCGAGCAGCGCGCCCTGCCGGACGTAATCGCCTTCTTCAAAACGCACCACCGCGACCTTGCCGGCGGTGGTGAAGCCCAAGGGGGTTTCGCGACGGTACCGGACAGTTCCAACCGCACTCAGCGTTTGCAGCATGTTGCCCGGCTGGACCGTCATCACTTGGACGGGAAAAATCTCTTCGCTTGGCGCTGGCTTTTCGTCTTCTTTTCCCCCGCAGCCATAAAGCAACGGTGTCAGCAAGAGTGCAGCTAATACCAGACGATGTGCGCGGTCTTTCACGCATCCTCCCCTATTTACCCTGAGAGCGCTTGGTAGGCGAAACTTGGGTCCATGGAAACTATCGATTGCAATTCGCAATGCATTTTATTTGATGGATCGATGCTCTGCCAGCAGCGGCGGATCGCGGCGTCCATTTTTTACAGGTTGTGATGCCATACGCCCGATTTCTTCGCGAAACATCCGGACACGGTCTTGCCAGCGAAAATGGGTGGGGGCGCTGAATACGCCGAGGCTGGTTGCCTTGCCGTAACGCTGCCAGAAACTGATCGCTGCTTCGGGATCATATCCTGCATTCGCCATCAACCAGATCGAAAGCCGGTCAGCCTCTTCCTCGGTCGATTTGATCACTGCAGTCTTCCCGCTTTTGGTTCGTTCAATGCGTGAACGATGATCGAGCAAATTATGCGCCATTTCATGGGCAACAACGGCAGCCAATTCGTCATCATCGGCAACATATTCGATCAACCCACTGGTCACGCGAACCCGCTTGCCATCCGCGCCTGCATCGCGCTTGCTCCGCACATCGACCCAGAAATCCGAGGCACAGACCCGAGGCGGATCGAAAGCAATTGTCTTTCGACCAGCATCCGTGGTCACCAGCGCACGGAACAGGCCATCGCCAGCAAGCGCCCCGGCAACCTGATCGCGTACATTGTCCAACCGTTCGGAGGTTGCGCGTTTTTTGACTGGCTCACCGCCATACCAGATTTCGCTACCGCCAAATCCAGCCAGCCCGTCCCCGACGGAGAGGCCTGCTCTTATGGCTGGCCCGTCAGCCACCAGTGCTGCAATGCTGACCGGTTCGCGAAAGGTGAAGGCACGCTGTGCCAGATCCGCATCGGGATATTGGCGCAGGTCATGAAGCACCCAACCCGGGTTGCGCCAGGTGTTGCGGCAATATTCGGCACTTCCCTTGGCAAGATGATAGCCCACGGTTGCGAGCCGCAGATCCTGTGCCACCAGCCCGCGATAAGCCTCGACAACCGGATCGCGCGGCTCGTCCCTTGTCGAAGCGACTGCTCCGAACAGGGCGACCACAAGAAAGAGAAACGCAATCGCCTTCACGCCGCTGCCCGCTTCAAACGGTCATTTATGGCGACACCAATGCCTTCGTCGGGAATCGGCGCGACAGCGATGGATGTTGCCTTGCTCGCGTCCCCCTTGTGCAAAGCATCGAAAAGCCGAGCTGCCGCTTCCGCGAGATCTCCATCAGGTGAAAGATTGTCATCGCCTGCAACCGCGCCAAATCCGATGTGCCATTCGCCCGACTGCGCCTCGCGGGCATCCAGGCGCACCGGTTTCGACGGCGCATAATGGCTGGCCAGTTGTCCCGGCGCTTCGATCTTGGCATCGCTGACCGGCAATGGTGGCTCATCGAGCAATGCCTCTATCTCTGCCGCAGTCACGGGGCCGGGGCGCAGCAATTGCCAGCCATTTTCGCGAATGGCGACGATGGTCGATTCAAGCCCTGCCGCGCATGGACCGGCATCAAGAACCAGCGGCATCGTTTCACCGAAACTGCGTGCGACATGTTCTGCGCGAGTGGGGCTGATGCCGCCACTGCGGTTCGCCGAAGGCGCAGCAAGTGCCAACCCGCTCTGTTTCAACACGGCCTGCATCATCGGATGCGCTGGGCAACGCAGCGCGATGGTAGGAAGGCCCGCTGTGACCGCTTTGGCAACGCGAGCATCGGGTTGCAAAGGCAGTACCAAAGTCAACGGCCCTGGCCAGAAACGAACGGCCAGTTTCGATGCGCGATCATCAAACTGCGCCAACCTCTCGGCGGCTGCATGATCGGGCACATGCACGATCAGCGGATTGAAGTCCGGGCGGCCCTTGGTCCGGTAGATTTGGGCAACCGCGTCGGCGTTCGATGCATCCGCAGCGAGGCCGTAGACCGTTTCCGTTGGAATCGCGACAACCGCTCCTGCGCGCAACCGTTCCACCGCCTCCGCGATCGCAGCGGATTCGGCCTTCGCTACCCGGCCATGTCCTAGGGGATTTGAGCCTGTCATCATCCCGCGCTATAGGCCGGGAAACCCGCAAGCAACAGGCCCCAAAATGACATTCACCGCACCCGTTACCGAACAGCTTTTCGTTCTCAAGCATATCACCGGCATAGAAGAGCTGGCGGCGCATGAACGCTTTGCCGATGCAAGCACCGACATGGTCGAGGCGATAGTCGGGGGAATCGGGGAGTTTGCCGCAAGCGAATTCTATCCGCTGCGCCGCATCGGCGACACAGTGGGCGCCCGATTGATCGACGGGCGCGTGGTGATGCCCGACGGCTTTGTCGATGCTTACAAGGCCTATGTTGCCAATGGCTGGGGTTCAATCAACGCACCGGCCGACTTTGGCGGGCAAGGCCTGCCTTTCAGCCTTGCGACCGTCGCGCTCGACTCTCTGGGCGCTGCCAACATGGCCTTTGCTTTGTGCCCGATCCTGTCGGTTGGGGCGATCGAGGCGATCAACCATCACGGATCGGATGCGCAAAAGGCGATGTTCCTGCCCCGGCTGTCGACCGGCGAATGGACGGGTACAATGAACCTGACCGAGCCACAGGCGGGTTCTGACGTTGGCGCGCTCAAAACCACCGCAACCCCCCGCGGCGATGGTACCTACCAGATCAAGGGGCAGAAGATTTACATCAGCTTTGGCGATCATGACATGGCGGGCAACATCGTCCACCTCGTGCTGGCACGCACCCCTGATGCCCCGGCAGGCTCCAAGGGCATCTCGCTGTTCTTGGTCCCCAAATATCGGGTGAACGAAGACGGTTCGCTTGGAGAGCGCAACGATATCAAGGTGGTCTCGATCGAGCACAAGATGGGGATCAATGCCTCGCCCACCTGCGTGCTCGCCTTTGGCGACGAAGGCGAATGCATTGGTGAACTGATCGGCCCTGAATTTGGCGGAATGCGGGCCATGTTCACGATGATGAACAATGCCCGGCTCAATGTCGGGCTCGAAGGTGTGCAAATTGCCGAGGCCGCAACGCAAAAGGCGATCGCCTTCGCGCAAGATCGTGTCCAGTCTGCCCGCGCCGGCGGCACCAGCCGCGATTCGGTGGCGATTATCGAGCATCCCGACGTGCGCCGCATGTTGATGCGGATGAAGGCGGGGACGCAGGCAATCCGCGCGCTGCTTTACTGCGCCAGCGGTTTTGTCGACCGTGCAGCGCTGGGAATTGAAGGCGCGCAGGAGATGGTGGACCTTTTGACCCCGCTCGCCAAGACCTACGGCACCGACATGGGTAGCGAAATCGCCTCGCTCGGCATCCAAGTGCATGGCGGCATGGGCTTTATCGAGGAAACCGGTGCGGCGCAGCTTTATCGCGACATCCGGATCGCGGCGATTTACGAAGGCACCAACGGTATCCAGGCTGCAGATCTGGTGGGGCGCAAGCTCGGCATGCGCGGCGGCGATGCCATTCGCGACCATCTGGCACGCATCGGGCAAGAGGCAGGCAATCATGGCGCGCTGAAAGCGCTTGCTGGCGCGTGCACCGAAGTAACCGAATGGATGATCGGCAGCGCATCGACCGACGAAAAGCTGGCCGGGAGCTATCCCTTCACCACCATGATGGCGGTCGCGACATCGGGCTGGCTGATGGCAAGGCAATTGCGCGCTGCCGAAGCCGAAGGCGGCAATACGCCTTTCCTGAGGGCCAAGATTGCCGCGTGTCGCTATTATCTTGATGTGATGGTGCCCGAGGCATTGTCGCTGAAAGGCAGCGCAATGGCGGGGGCAGAGTTGCTCTATGCACTCGATGCGGAAGGCTTGGCGGCTTGAGCGAAGAGCTGCTCCGCCGCATCGCCGATGCATTGGAGAGACTTGCCCCGCCGACGGCTGAACCGGCGGATTTGGAAGCACATGCAGCCTATCACTGGGATGGGCTTTCCCTCGCTGCGGTCACCAGTTTTGACCCGCTGCCGGATAGCCTGATCGTTGGTGTCGATCGGCAAAAGCAGGCCATCACCGAAAACAGCCGCCGCCACGCACAGGGCCATGCGGCACATGACGTGCTGCTCTGGGGCGCGCGCGGCATGGGGAAATCCGCGCTCGTCAAATCGGTTACTGGAGGCTTGCAGGCACAAGGGCTGCCGCTGGCGCTTGTCGAAACAACGTCAGATCAATTGGCGAGCCTGCCGCAATTGTTCGCCCTGCTTGGCAACGCGAACCGGCGTTTCATCCTGTTTATCGACGATATGGCATTCGAAGGCGACGATAGCGGGCCTCGCCGCTTGCGCTCGATGCTTGAGGGTGGTTCCGAAGCACGCCCGGCCAATGTCCGGCTTTATGTCACGTCGAACCGGCGCAACATTGTCGAACGGCGACAGGATGAGGAAGATGCCGCGGTCAATGCGCGCGATGTTGCCGATGATCGGTTGGCGCTTGCCGACCGGTTCGGTCTGAAGCTTGGTTTCCAATATCCCGACCAGCCAGCTTTCCTCGAAATGGTCGCTGCCTATGCGGCCCATTTCGGTCTCGACTGGGAGGAAGCGGATGCCCTTGCCTTCGCCCACCAACGTGGCGGTCGCTCAGGCCGCGTGGCCTGGCATTATACCGTCGAACTCGCAGGAAGGGCTGGCCGAAGCCTTTAAAGCGCCTTTTCGTAGATGCGGTAAACCTTGTTCACCTTGCCGCCCACGGCCTCACCGACCGAGACCATCGGGCCATTGGATGACAACACCCAGCCGAAATCACCGCGCGTCGCGCCGAACTTCGAAACGGCATCGCGGCGGATATATTCGATCAACATGAAGGCGAGCTGGCTGGCGGTGCGCGTGCCCTGCAGTTTCTTGACCACACCCATCAACGGGACGCGCATAGTCGTCACCTGCGGCTTGCCGACATTCAGCCACCAGAGCAGCTTGGCCCAGTTGAACGGCCATAACGAGCCGCCATATTTGGCCAGTTGCTCGTTAAGGTCGGGCACCGTCATCATGAAGGCAACAGGTTCGCCATCGATTTCGGCGACGCGGATCAGATCTTCAAAAACTATGGGCTTCAGTTTCTTCCCTGCATAGGCGACTTCCGCCGGGGTGAAGGGTACGAAGCCCCAATTGTCGCTCCAGGCATCGTTGAGGATCGACAGGATTAGCGCCGCTTCATCGTCAAATTTGCTTTTGTTCACCCGGCGGATTTTGATCTTTCCGCTCTTCTCTCCCATCGCCACGATACGGTTGGTGAGTTCGGGGAAGCCCTGGTCGATCGGCAGCGCGTAGGTGTATAGATCCTCGACCTTGCGATGCCCTGCAGCTTCGATCCAGGCTTGATAGGCCGCGCTGTTGAAGCCCATCATCACCGTCGGCGGATGATCGTGGCCTTCGATGAGCAGGCCGGGTTCGTCCCACATTGCGAAACTGACTGGTCCCAGCATCTTGGTCATGCCCTTGGCGCGCAGCCATTTTTCCGCCTCCGCCAGCAGAGCGTTGCCGATGTCGGCGCTCTCCGCTTCGTAAAAGCCCCAGAAACCTGTGCCCGGGCCCATACCCTGCTCGACCGGCTGCTTGAGCGCGAGATGATCGATATGTGCCGAAATACGGCCGACCACCTGGCCATCCCTGCGCGCGAGGAAAAGCTGCGCCTCGGCATGTTCGAACCAGGGATTTTTGGACGGGGTGAGGAGGCCGTAGACCTCATCCTTCAAAGGCGGAACCCAGTTGGGATCATTCGCGTAGAGGCGGAAAGGCAGGTCGACAAACTCCGCCAGCGCTTTTTTCCCTGCAACCGGTGTGACGCGCAACTCGCCAGCCTGCATCTGTATTCCCCTGAATTGGTCTGGCGGCCTTATGCGGTGCACAAGCGCGAAGGGCAACCCGGTTACAGCCGCAATCTCACGGCCAATTTGCCCAGCCCCTGCTTGTCTTCATCAAGCAAGCCCCATTTGAGCGCCAACCACAATGTCGGCCAGAAAAGCGCGAAAAGGCTGAGTGCGCGGATGCGCTGGCCGAAGGGGTCAAGCAATTCTCCAATGCCCCACAGCAGCGCGATACACGCCGCAGCAGCAAACAGCGCGCGCAAGAAACCATGCCCGAAAGGGGAGACCCTGTCTGCCACATAGAGTTCAACTATCGCAAGCAAGGCGGTCAACACCACCGCGGCGGATACGGCTATCGCCATCCCAGTAGCGCCCATTTCGGGAACCAACCAGATACCGAGGGCAAGCCAGATGGCCAGCCCAGCAAGGCTGTTCGCCAGTGGCAGGCCGCGATGCCCGATCATCTCGATGATGGGGGTGGCTGGGCCAAGTGCAGCTTCTGCCGCCCTTGCAGCCAAGAGTATGATAAGCACCATCAAGGCCGCCTCTGCACCCGGCGCGAACGCGGTCAACAGGTCGGCTGCTATCAGGATCAGGAAGCCGGCGAGCGGCACCGCCAGCAACAAGGAAAGATGGGTGGAGAAGCTGTAGAGCGGGGCGATCTCCTTGCGATCGACCGCCGCCTGTGCAGAAGCCAATGGCGCGAGCACATAGAGGAAGGATTGCCGCACTATCAGCGGGATCGATGCAATCTTGCGTGCAATCCCGAAAAGGCCTGCTGCGGTTGCGCCACCTGCGCCGGGGATCATGGCGTTGAGCAAAATCGGTGGCAGATCGTTATAGGCCCGGCGAGCGAGCGCCGGGGGCAGCATCGCCATGCCGGTGGCCAGCGTTTCCGAGCGTAGCGATGCGGGCAAAGGCGCACGCAGCAGCAATGCTGTATCGAAATAGCGCGCCAGCAGCTTCCAGCTCAACCACGCAGTCAACGCAAGCGACAATAGATGCCCGAACAGCAGGCCTTCAAAGCCGGTACCCGCGAGGAAAAAGCCCGCTGCAAAAATCAACCGGGCGACCTGCTCCCAGAAGATACGAAGGCGAATTTCGGGGCCAAAGGCGCGCATCGCACGGGCGGCAGCCGTCGCGGTTTCGATGAATATCCAGAGCGGAAGGCTCCAGGCGAAAATGGCGATGGCCTGCGGGAGTTTTGCCGCATCACCCGGCGCGCTCGCCACCCAGCTGGCAAGGAGCGGCGCGGATAGCGAAATCGCAACCGCCGCAACAACCCCCAAACCCGTACTGACAATCAAGGCAAAGCGGACTGCACCATGCTGTTCTTCGCGGCTGGACCTCGACGGGACAATCCGCTGCAACGCCTGACCCAAGGCAAGATCGAGCAAGTTGGCAAGGATGTTCACCGCCGCCCATAGCACGACATAGACGCCATAGCCGGTCAGCCCGAACATCCATGTATAGGCGGGTTGGGAAATAACCTCGATCAGCGCGCCGAGCCGCGCGACCGCAGCCAGCCCCGCACCCTTGGCGACATCCTTGCGATCGATGGTCTGCGCCTGCGCCCCGACCAGCGCTTCTTCCTGCGGCCCGCTCATTATTCTTCGGTGCGGATCAGCACCGTCTCACCAATCAGCAGGAACAGCAGGAACGGCGCCCACGCCGCGATAAATGGCGGGTAGGCCCCCAAATTGCCCATAGCGAGTGCAAAATTATCAGCCACAAAATAGGCAAAGCCCAATGCCATGCCGATTACAGCACGCAAGAAAAGGGCGCCCGATCGCGCCAGACCGAAAGCAGCAACCGCGCCAAGCAAGGGCATGAGAAGCGCCGAGAGCGGGCCGGAAATCTTGTGCCACAATATGCCTTCGAGCGTGTCGGTGCGCCGGCCGGCAGCTTTCAAATCGTCGATTGCACGGCTCAATGGGATGAAAGCCAGCGCATCACCATCCACTTTGAGGCGATTGAACCGTTCGGGTTCGATACCACGGCCAACGGTAATGTCCGGCAGTTTCTGCTGCTCGGCCTTGGCAACATCGAAGACGCTGACTCCCTCCAGCTTCCATGCGCCATCCTGCAGGCTGCCTTTTTCCGCACGGATCACGCGTTTCAAACTGCCTTCATTGCGCTGGTACACCCGCACATCCTGAAGGAGTGTCGCAGCACCTTTGCCTGATACGGTGCGCACCTGAACAAGATCGCGGCCTTCACGCACCCAGACATTGGTCCGCACGCCATCGTCGACAGGAACAGGGCCATATTCGACATCCTGCCAAACCTTGAGCTTGGCCGTGGCAGGCGCGACCACCGTATCGTTGAACGCGAAGGAAATGCCCGCCACCAACAGGCTGGCAGCCAGCATAGGGGCGAGTATCTGGTGCGCCGAAAGCCCCGCCGCCTTCATGGCAATGACCTCGCTGTTCTGGCTCAGCGTGGCGAAGGTTATCAGCGTTGCCAGCAAGACGGAAAAGGGCAGGAACCGCGCAATGATCTGCGGTGCACGCATCCCGACATAGCGCCACAGGTCTGCCTCGCTATTGCCCGCGACCGAGAGGATCTTGCCGCTTTCACCCAAAAGGTCGAGCGTCTGGAGCACCAGCACCAGCATCAGCAAAACGGCAAAGGTGCGCACCAGGAACAGCCGCGCCATGTACCAGCCAATCTGCCGCGAAGGGAAGAATTGCAGCCGCATCGCCTAAGCCTCCTGCACCAGAAGACGCGATTTTCGGCGGCCGAAACGGAAGAATTTCTTGATCGTCTTGCCGGCCTTGGCGGCGAATACCTCCAGCGCGCCAATGGGTTGCCCGCCGGGCTTGTGCGCGATCACGTGGTACATCCACAATATCAGCGCGGAAAAGGCAATAAAGGGAACCCACAAAGCAATCACCGGGTGGACGGTGCCCAATGCCCCCATCGACTCCGCATATTCGTTTATCTTGTGATAGGTCACCACCATCACGATCGACAGGAAGACCCCCAGCGCCGAAGTCGAGCGCTTGGGCGGAATGGCCAGTGCCAGCGCAAGCAAGGGCAGGAGTAGCATCATCGCCACTTCGACCATGCGGAAATTGAGGTTAGCCCATGCCGCATTGCGTTCGCTCTTGGGCCGCTCGACATCGCTTCCAACCTTGACCAGTTCGTTGAGCGTATATTCGCGATCCTTGCCACCGCGCCCTCGAAATTGTTCGATCTGCGGCAAGTCGATCGGGACGTCATGGTTGGAGAAACTGAGGACGCGCGGATTGCGGTAATTGGGTGCATCATGCACCAAAGTACCGTTGGTCAATCGCAGGATAATCGTGTCCGGATCGTCGGTGCGCAGGAACTGGCCTTTTTCGGCGGTCACCGAAATCGACTGGCCCTTCTTGTTTTCCGCAAAAACAAACAGTCCGGACAAATCATTGCCCTTGTTGCGGCTCTCCTCGATCCGCATCGTCAGATTGTCGCCGAGATTGTTGAACTCTCCGACCTTGATTGACGCCCCCAAGGCGCCAGAGCGCAGGTCAAAACGCAGCTCTTCATAAAGATAGCGCGACGTCGGTTGCACCCAGCCAACGATCGCGAAATTCACCAGCGCGAGCCCAATTGCAAACAGGTAGGGCACGCGCAACAGCCGCCAATAGCTTTGGCCGACAGCGCGGAAAATGTCGATTTCAGAAGTGGTTGCGAGCTTTCGAAAGGCAAGCAAGATGCCCAGAAGCAGTCCGATCGGGATCCCGAGCGACATATATTCGGGGATGAGGTTTGCCAGCATGCGCCAGACCACGCTGACCGGGCCGCCCTCTGCTGCGACGAAGTCGAAAAGCCGCAGCATCTTGTCGAGCAGCAGCAGCATCGCGGCAATCACCAGCGTTCCAATCAAGGGAAGCGTGACGAGCCTTGCAATATAGCGGTCGGTGGCAGTCAAAAATTTCAACTTGTGGTCGCCCTGTCACCCTATTTTGGCCGCAAATCGTTCCGATATACCTGATCAAGATCAGGAGCAATATCGTTGGTCGCAATTCGACCAGCGCAAATGGTACGGAGTTGTAACAGCAATGGCACGTTTCATTGCCGGCATCGCAGCCGCAGCCGCGCTCGCCATGACGGGTACGGCCTCGGCCGGAAGCGTAATTTCGAATGATATGAGCCGCTGCAGCGCCGGTGAAGGGCCTGCAGTGAAAGTAGTTGTGCAGGGCATCAAAAGCTCAACCGGCAAGCTGCGGGTGCAGACCTATCCTGCAACCAAAGCCGCATGGCTCGCCAAGGGCCGCTGGCTGCAGCGCATCGAATCGGGTGCCCGCGCTGGCACGATGAGCTTTTGCCTGCCTGTCGGCACCGCCGGCAATTATGCGGTCGCCGTCCGCCATGACAAGAATGGCAACGGCAGCACCGACATTTCGTCGGATGGTGGCGGTTTCTCGAATAACCCTTCGATCAGCGTGCTCAACCTGGGCAAGCCATCGGTCGGAAAGGTCAGCTTTTACGTTGGTTCCGGTGTCACCACCGTCACCATCAACATGAAGTATATGTAAGGAAATCGGGGGCAATTTGGCACTAGTCGCGCTTCTTTCCAATCCGCACTCGACCGGCAACAAGAGCCTGTTGCCGCAAGTGCGGAGCTATTGCGCGAAGAACCCCGACATCTTCCATTATGAAGTCGAAGAGGTTGGCCAGATTGCCCGCGCCCTCGAAATGATCGCGCGCGTCAAACCCAAAGTCCTTGTCGTCAATGGCGGCGATGGCACGGTGCAGGCGGCGTTGACCGAGCTTTACCATGGCGGACATTTCAAGGGTACGCCGCCGCCGGTGGCGGTGCTGCCCAATGGCAAGACGAACCTGATTGCCCTTGATCTCGGTGCAAGCGGCGATCCTCTGCAGGCGTTGGCCGAAATATTGGAACTGGCGAAGGGCGATTTATCCGGCCATGTCGTCGCGCGCGAGTTGATTGCTCTATCGGAAGGCAATGAAAATGCCCGCCCGGTGATAGGCATGTTCCTAGGCGGTGCCTATCTGGCAGAGACGATTCTCTATTGCCGGAACAAGATCTATCCGCTCGGCCTGCCGAACGGGATCAGCCATGTTATTGCCGCATTTGCCGCCATATTCTCTGTGCTGTTCGGGCTGAAGGCAGATTTCCTGCCGCGACGGTCAGAGGCTATCCGCATTTCTTTGATCCGTGATGGCGAACTCAAGGGCCGCTTCTCGGTGCTGATCGTCACCACGCTGGAAAAGCTTTTGCTGGGCGGCCGGGTGCGGACCGAAGGCAGCGGCCATCTGAAGCTGATGGCGGTCGACCATCGCCCATGGGTGCTGGTGCGGATGATCGTTGCATCGCTTGCAGGGCGGCTTGGAAAGCGGCGGATGGAGGGGATCCACATCAGCAATGGCGATATCATCCGCATTGATGGCGGTCGCAGCAATGTGATCCTCGACGGTGAGGTGTTCGAAGCCGACAGCGACCGGCCAATCGTTCTCCGCTCAACCCCGCCAGTGCCTTTCCTCAAGCTCGCCGCCTGAGGGCAATCGCCTTTCGCCGGAAAAGCCGCTAGGCGCATCGTATGTCCCAGATTGCTGAACTTGTTGCCGAAGAGCTGGCGCAGCCGGTCGACCCGCTTGTGCGCGCCATGGCTGCGGCGCTGGCGGCCAAATATCCCGGCGCTGCACGGGCGATCCTGTTCTACGGAAGCTGCCTGCGCGAAAGCCAGCTTGATGGGCTGATGCTCGATTTCTACCTGATCGTTTCGGACTATGAAACCGCCTATGGCGAAGGGTGGCTGGCCCGCGCCAATCGCCTGATTCCGCCCAATGTCTTTCCATTTGAACATGACGGGCTGATGGCCAAATATGCGGTTCTCAGCGAGGCGGACTTCCATCGCCTGAACGGGCCGGAAACACGCAATGTCTCGGTCTGGGCGCGATTTGCCCAGCCCGCCCGCTTGGTCTGGCACGCCGATGATGTTGCGCAGGAAACAGCGGTCGCGTCCGTATCGCGAGCGGCGCCAACACTACTGGCCGCAGCCGGAGCGGTTGACGGCGAAGCGCCGCTCGACTGGTGGCGGCGCGCTTTCGCCCTTACTTATTCGGTCGAGTTGCGCGCCGAGCGCAAAAGCCGATCGAACTCGGTGGTCGATGCCGATCCTTCGCGTTACGAACGATTTAGCGGCCCCGCGATAGCGGCTATTCCGTCGAACGCGATCAGTGGGAATTGGTCACGGCGCCGCTTAGAAGGAAAGCTGCTGTCAGTCGCGCGTCTGGCCAAGGCCGCCTTCACCTATTCCGGCGGGATCGATTACCTCGCGTGGAAAATCAACCGCCACGCTGGCACCCAGATCGAGATCAAGCCATGGCAGCGCAAATGGCCACTGCTCGCGGCGCTGGTGCTGGTTCCCAAATTGCTCGCCAAGGGCGCGGTGCGTTAACTGCGGAACACCACTGTTCGGCTGCCATTGAGCAGCACCCGGTCCTCCAGATGATCGCGAACCGCCGCGGCCAAGACACGGCTTTCGATATCGCGGCCTTTTGCCACCAGATCTTCCGCTGTGTCGGCATGGCTGACGGCCTCGACATCCTGAGCAATGATCGGGCCTTCGTCGAGGTCGGCGGTAACATAATGGGCCGTCGCGCCGATCATCTTCACCCCGCGCGCATGCGCCTGATGATAGGGTTTTGCGCCTTTGAAGCCGGGGAGGAAGCTGTGATGGATATTGATGCAGCGGCCTGAAAGGAAGGCAGCAAAATCATCCGACAGTATCTGCATATAGCGCGCAAGAACAACCAGCTCGGCACCGGAGTCGGCAATCAATGCCTTTATGGCAGCTTCCTGAGCAGGCTTGGTTTCTGCGGAAATCGGAAAATGGTGCCAGGGAATATCGCCCACCAAAGAGGGCTTGGAGGCATCGCGCGGATGGTTGGAGGCGATGGCGACCACATCCATTTTCAACTCGCCCACGCGCACACGATAGAGAAGGTCTTCTAGGCAATGGTCGAATTTCGAGACCATCAGCAACACCTTGCGCGGTGTATCGGCATCCCGAATTTGCCACCGCATTGCCAACCGCTCAGCCAGCGGTGCAAAAACCGCTTTCAATCCTTGGGCTTCAGGCGCGCCGGGCAGTGCCTCAAACACAACGCGCATGAAGAATTGTGCATTCTCACGATCGTTGAATTGCTGCGATTCGAGGATATTGCAGCCATGGTTGGCCAAGAAGCCAGAAACAGCCGCGACCAACCCCGGCGCATCAGGGCAGGATAAGGTCAGAGTGTAGCGCGTCGCCATCAACAGGATTCAGATGATGCTGACAGCTTTACCGGCACGTTCAAAGCGGCCGAGAATGTCCTGAACCTGCTCGCTTGTATGCTCGGCGCAAAGCGAACAACGCAGCAACGTCATGCCAGCCGGCGTTGCAGGGGGGCGGGCAAGGTTGACGTAAAGCCCTTCCTTGAGCAGCGCCTCCCACATCATCGCGCCGCGTTCGAGATCGGGCATGATAACTGCGATGATCGCCGATTGGGGCTCGTCCGTACCGAGCTGGAAACCCAGGTCACGCAGTCCCTTGTGCAGCGTCTTGGAATTTTCCCAGAGATGCGCGCGCTTGTTGCTGCCATGCATCAGCTTGCGCACCGATGCTGCGCTCGATGCCATCACGCTCGGCGGCAGGGCGGCGGTGAAGACATAAGGACGGCATACAAGGCGCAGGATTTCGAACTTCGGATGGTTCGAAACGCAGAAGCCGCCAACCGTGCCGACGCTTTTTGAAAAGGTGCCGATGATGAAATCGACATCATCGATGCAGCCCTGTTCCTCGGCGACGCCGCGGCCATGCTGCCCGATAAAGCCCATCGAATGCGCCTCGTCGACCAGCACCATCGCGCCATTTTCCTTGGAAATGCGAACCATTTCCTTGAGCGGCGCAACATCGCCCATCATCGAATAGACGCCCTCCAGCACCACCAGCTTGCCAGCTTCGGCAGGCAGGCGCTTCAGGCGTTTCTCGAGCGCTTCGACATCATTGTGACGGAAAGGAACGATTTCGGCATCGCCCATCTTGCAGCCATCATAGATCGAGGCATGGCTGTCGATATCGAGGATGATATAGTCGCCCTTGCCTGCAATCGTCGAAATGATGCCGAGATTGGCCTGGTAGCCGGTTGAAAAGACCATTGCATGGTCCATGTCGTAAAATTCGCGCAGCGCCGCTTCGACATCCTTGTGCGGATCAAAGGTGCCGTTGAGAACGCGGCTGCCGGTCGTACCTGCGCCGAAATCGTCATACGCCTGCTTGCCGGCCGCGATGACATCCTCGTCGAATGTCATGCCCATATAATTATAGGTGCCGAGAAGGATCGTCTCGCGCCCGTTGCAGATCGCGACGGTCGGCGAGAGCACCTTTTCCATCACCAGACTGAACGGATCGGTGACCCCGGTCGAAAGCAGCGCCTCGCGCTGTTCGATGAGCGGATCGAATTTGGAAAAAAGGTCGGTCATATCAGTCCGTCAGCTTGATCACCGCATCGACCAGCTGGCCGACATTCTCGATCTCGGCCTGCATGTTCATGGTGATGACAATGTCGAATGTGTCCTCCACCTCGGCGACAAAATCCATGACGGTCAGGCTGTCCCATTCGAGATCGCCGGCAAATGTGGTTGTATCGCTCAGCTCGACGCCCTTCTTGTTGAACGGCTCAATCAGGCCTTTGAGCTTGTCTAACATTTCGCTGCGGTCGGTCATCTGTCTTCCCTAACTATTATCTGTCGCGCCATTGCCAGCCGAATAAGGCGGCAAAAGGGCGATTTATGGCCAACGCCTATAACCAACCTTGCGCCTTATACCAGAGCGCGGTTGTTTTGAGGCCTTCCACAGTGTCGATCTGTGGTTCCCAAAGCGAAGCAGGCGGAGCTTTTGTGCGATCGATGACCCAATCAGGGTGGCTCATATAGCTTGCCCTGTCGGGGGTCAGCTTGGCGTTGGTACCACGTACCAACCGGTCGCCCCAAGCTGCGGCAAACAGCAGCGGACGCGGCGCAGAAAACGTTGCGATACTGCGTTCCAGCGCTGATCCGATGGCCCTTGCGAAATGGCGATGCTCCCACCCTTCCGCTCGGCCATCATCCGCTTCCAAAAGTCGTGCGGCGACATCGTCACGCTGCGGCAACAGCGAAACAAGCAACCGTGCAAGATCGTCGACATGGATCCACGAACTGCGACCCTCCGGAGGCAGCAGACAGAATCCCATTGCTGCCATCTTGAACATTTCGAGCACTTCAGTGTCACCCGGGCCATAAACACCGGGCGGGCGCAATATCGTCCAGTCGAATGAACTTGCGGTCACCAACTCCTCTGCACGTGCCTTGCTCGCGCCATAGGCCGAGAGTTGTGGTTCACGCGCGGAAAGCGATGAAACATGCACGAAGCGTTTGATCCCGGCATTTTCGGCGGCAGCCAACAGGTTCGCGGTTCCCGTCACATTACCGGCCTCAAAGCCTGCCGGATCGGGTGCATTTACGACACCGGCGATGTGCAGCACGCAATCGGCACTGGTGCAAAGTTCAACGAGACTGTCCGGCCTGTCGAGCGCGCCTTCGACCCATTCGACGCCTGATTGGCTTTGTTGGTTGCGGCGCGTGAGGGCGCGCACCTGCCAACCCGCCTCTTGCAACTTGGTGAGCGCGGCACCGCCCACAAATCCGGTCGCTCCGGTCAGGGCAACGACGCCCCCCGTTGCCATCAGAGCAGCACCATCTGGTCGCGATGGACCAGCACCTGGCGCGGGACGGCACCCAATATGCCCTCAAGCTCGCCGGAGCGCTTGCCACAGATCAAAGTAGCATCGCCGGCATCATATTCGGAAAGCCCTCGCGCCAGCGTCTCACCATCGATGGAGACAATATCGATGACATCCCCGCGCCGGAATTCGCCTTGCACGGCAGTGGCGCCCGCCGGGAGCAAGCTTGCCCCGCCGCGCAGGGCCTTGGCCGCGCCATTATCGACCGTTATCCGGCCCTTCACCGACAAGCGGCCGCCGATCCAGCCTTTGCGCGCGCTACCGCCTTCACGTGGCGCGAACCAAGTATAAGGCGCACCATCATCCAGCGCGGCCAGCGGATTGGCGCGCAAGCCCGATGCGATAGCGAGCCCGATGCCCGCGCGCGTCGCGATGTCTGCCGCGTCGAGTTTTGAAGCCATGCCGCCCGAACCCATGCCCGACGAGGAATCACCGCTCACCATGATACGGATGCGGCCGTCAACCTTGGCGACCTCAGGAACCAACTGCGCCTCGGGATCGCGCGGATCGCGATCGTACAAGCCATCGACATCCGACAGTAGCACCACACCGTTGGCACCAGCGGCTTGGCCAACGCGTGCCGCCAGCCGGTCATTATCGCCAAAGCGGATTTCCTCGGTAGCAACGCTGTCATTCTCGTTGATCACCGGTACGGCCCCTGCGCCGAGCAGGCGATCGAGCGTTGCGGTGATGTTCAGATAGCGGCGGCGGTCTTCAAGATCGTCGAGCGTCACCAGCATCTGCGCTGCCGTCAGCCCCTGTTCGGCCAAAAGCTCCGCCCATATGCCTGAAAGCAGGATCTGTCCGACCGAGGCCGAGGCCTGTGCATCCGCGAGGCTCGCCCGACCACCCTTTTCGAAGCCCAAACGCCGTGCACCCAATGCAATGGCACCCGAGCTGACCACCACGATCTTTTGCCCGGCCTTGTACCGCTTGGCGATATCCGCAACCAACGTCTGCAACCAATCGCGGCGCACCGCGCCGTCCTTTTCGACGAGCAGCGAAGAGCCAACCTTGACGACGAGCAAGGGGCAGGTGCCGGGGTTCAAATGGGCGACCATCCGCCTTCCTCATCATCCCCGCGCGACGTTTCAACGCTGCTTTTTTCGGGCAGTTCCGCAATCACCCGATCAAGAACCTTGTCGACGCCTTCACCGGTTGCGCCCGAAATCGGGATAACCTCTTTGGCGCCTGCTTCCTCAAGCTGCTGTGCAATATCGGCCATCAACTCCTCGTCGAGGAGATCGCCCTTGTTGAGAGCAACGATCTGGGGTTTTTCATCGAGCCCTGCGCCATAAGCGGCAAGTTCATCACACACGGTGTGCCAGGCCTCTACCGGATCATCGCCAGTCGCGTCGATCAAGTGGATCAGGATACGGCAGCGTTCGATATGGCCGAGGAAGCGATCGCCAATTCCCGCGCCTTCGGCGGCACCTGCGATCAGACCCGGAATGTCGGCAAGGACGAATTCGCGCCCCTTGTGGCTGACCACGCCGAGTTGCGGGCGCGTGGTGGTGAAGGCGTAGGCCCCGACTTTCGCCTTGGTGTTGGTCACCTGATTGATGAAGGTCGATTTTCCGGCATTGGGAAGGCCAACGAGCCCGGCGTCGGCGAGCAATTTGAGCCGCAGCCAGACCCACATTTCCTCGCCATCCTCACCCGGTTGGTGCTGGCGCGGTGCGCGGTTGGTACTGGTCTTATAGCTTGCATTGCCGCGACCACCCATCCCGCCTTTGAGGAAGGTGATACGCTGCCCCACTTGTGTCAGGTCGGCCAGAAGCGTGCGTTCATCATCATCGGCAAGGATTTGCGTGCCGACCGGCACTTTGATCACAAGATCTTCACCGCCCGCGCCATAACGATCACGCCCGGCGCCCGGCGTCCCGCGCGGTGCCTTGAAATGCTGGGTATAGCGGAAATCGATCAGCGTGTTGAGGCCAGCAACAGCTTCGAAAATGATGTCGCCACCCTTTCCGCCATTGCCGCCATCAGGGCCGCCATATTCGATATATTTTTCGCGGCGAAAGCTGACAGCCCCGGGGCCACCGGCACCGGAGCGGACATAGATTTTCGCCTGATCTAGGAAATGCATGGCCCGCCCTTAGGCGAGAGCGCCGCATTTTACCAGCCTTGGCCCGATTTGATTGTGACGCGCAGGCCAAGGCCTGCCGCATCACATGATAAAAGCGTTCAGCTTGTTACCATCGGGATCGCGGAAATAGCCGGCGTAGAAACCGCCATCGCCGCGCGGTCCCGGCGGGCCTTCGCAGGTGCCGCCATTGGCGAGTGCGATTTCGTAAAGCCGATCGACCTGTTCCTTGTCCTTGGCTTCAAGCGCCACCATGACGCCATTGCCAACCGTCGCAGGATTGCCGTCAAAAGGCTTGGTCAGGCCGATACCCGCCGCACCGCCAGGCTTGCCCCAGGCAATGAAGCCGTCAAACTCCATCATTCGCGGCGTATCGAGCTCTGCCGCAATAGCGTCATAAAATTTGGCGGCACGGGCCAGGTCGTTGGTGCCCAAAGTCACATAACCGATCATCGAATCATCTCCTCCACACAGATAGGAACATTATGCGAACATTTGACGGAAGGTCAATCCTTCTTGGGAGGCCACTCCCCGGCAGCGGTCAGCTTTTCGATGGTGCGCGTTTCGAAGTCGCTCGCATCGTGGCGCTCGGGCAGGCAGGTGGCCGGATCGCCCATCACGCGGTTGACCATCCGCCCGCGTTGCGCCGCAGGTCGCGCGGCAATCTGCTTCGTCCAGCGCTGGACATTCTTGTAGCTGGCAACATCCAGAAATTCGCCCGCTTCATAGACCAGCCCCATGGCGAGCGCGCCGTACCAGGGCCAGATTGCGATATCGGCGATCGAATATTCGTCGCCCGTCATAAATTCGCGCTCTGCGAGGTTGCGGTCGAGCACATCCATTTGCCGCTTCACCTCCATCGCAAAGCGATCGATGCAATATTCGATCTTGAACGGCGCATAGGCGTAGAAATGGCCGAAACCGCCGCCCAGATACGGCGCGCTGCCCATCTGCCAGAACAGCCAGCTCAACGCCTCGGTGCGCTTGGCATGATCGGTGGGTAGGAAGGCACCGAATTTCTCGGCGAGGTAAAGCAGGATCGCACCTGATTCGAACACACGCTGCGGCGTGGAGCCCGAACGATCGACCAGTGCAGGTATCTTGGAATTGGGGTTGGCATCGACAAAGCCCGAACCGAACTGGTCACCGCTGCCGATATTGATCAGCCAAGCATCATATTCGGCGCCGCTATGGCCAAGCGCGAGCAACTCCTCTAGCAGCACCGTCACCTTCACCCCATTGGGCGTGCCTAGCGAATAAAGCTGCAACGGGTGCTTTCCGACCGGCAGTTCCTTGTCATGCGTTGCCCCGGCAATGGGCCGGTTGATATTGGCAAAGCGCCCGCCGCTTTCGGTGTTCCACTCCCACACCTTTGCTGGCGTGTATTCGGACAGGGTCTGGTTCTGCGTTTCGGGCATCGGGCGCTCCTCAATTGGGTTGTTCTTTGCAACCGGTATAACGCGTGTCAGGGCTTTGGGTAGGGGTATTGAAGCGAAGGAATTGCGGTTTACGCCGCCGCGATGGTCGTCCGGTGCAGCAGGCGATGGTGGCCATCATAACCACCCGTCGCGGCGTGCAACACCGATCGGTTATCCCACATCAGCAGCATCCCCGGCTGCCATTTGTGACGGTATTGGAAGGCCTCCCGCCCCTGATATTGGTAGAGTTCGATCAGCAGCGGCAGCGCCTCTTCATCATCCATGCCTTCAAAGCCGATGATATAGCCAAAGCAACTGAACAGCCCCAGCCGACCGGTTTCGGGATGCGCGCGGATATAGGGATGGAGCTCCGTCGCCTCGGCATCTTTTGACGGGCGAATATCCATCGAACGCTTGGCCTTATCGCCCTCACCATAAAAGCCATCGGGAGCGTAAGCGCGCTTGGCCGAATGGATCGCCATCCGCCCATCGACCCGCTTACGCAACGCATCGGGCATCGCATCGAGCGCGGCATGCTGGTTGGCAAACAAAGTGTCACCCCCAACCGGCGGGATCTTTATTCCATAAAGACAGGTGCCCGCAGGCGGGCGCGCTTGAAAGCTCCAGTCGCTGTGCCAATTCTCCGCAAAGAGTGGCGAGGTTTCGTCGGCGAGCCGCTCGACCGCGATCACATGCTTGCGCCCCGGCACCGGCGCGATGAACGGATCATCTCCAAAGCCACCAAAATGCAGCGTGAAGCGTTCCAGATCGTCGTCGGTCAAATCCTGATCGGGAAAGGCAAGCACATGATGCTCAAGCCAGGCCGCCCGGATCGCGCCGACCAGATCGGCCGACAAGGGCTGGCGCAGGTCAACGCCGGAAACGGTCGCGCCGCATGCCTGGCCGGATGGGGTTATCTGCATAGGGGCCTCTCCTCAAAGAAGAGGCTAGTTTGTGGCGGGGGTTTGTCAACCTTGGGGGGAATCAACCCCGCCCCAGCGGCACACACGCCTCCTCGAGCCAAGCCTTGGCCTCACCCTCCAATTGCGGGCCGACAATTTCCAGCACGCGGGCGTGGTATTCATCCCACCAGCGCAATTCGTCGCGGGTCAGCAAGTCGGTATCAACCAATGCCTTGTCGATTGGCGCCCAGGTGAGGTTTTCGAAGCCGTAATAGGTGCCCTCTGCACCCTCGATCTGACGTTCCTCGACCAGCACCAGATTTTCGATGCGGATGCCATAAGCGCCGGTCTTGTAATAGCCGGGCTCGTTCGAAAGGAACATGCCGGGAAGGAGGACTTCGCCCGTTCCGGCCTGCCCGCCTGCCGATTTGGCGATACGCTGTGGCCCTTCATGGACCGAGAGGAAAGCGCCAACGCCGTGGCCGGTGCCGTGCGCATAATCGACGCCGGCCTGCCACAGATATTGCCGCGCCAGCGCATCCAACTGGCTGCCTGCAGTGCCTTCAGGGAAGACCGCGCGGGCGAGCGCGATATGGCCCTTGAGCACGCGAGTGTAGCGATCCTTCATCTCGGCAGTGGGCTCACCGGGGCCAACCCAAACGGTGCGGGTGACGTCGGTGGTGCCATCGAGATACTGCCCGCCGCTGTCGACCAGATAGATGCTGCCCGGTTCGATCCGTCGGTTCGATTGTTCATCGACCCTGTAATGCGGCAGCGCGGCATTGGGACCGGCGGCTGAGATGGTGTCGAAGCTCAAGTCGCGCAGCTTACCAGTCGCCTCGCGGAAGCTTTGCAGCTTGGCCGCGGCACTCAATTCGGTCTCACCGCCTTTGGGAGCCTCGATGCTCAGCCAGTGGAGGAAGCGGGTGAGCGCAGCGCCATCGCGTGCTTGCGCGGCGCGGTGGCCAGCCTGTTCGACCGGATTTTTCTGCGCGCGCGGGATGACGGTCGGATCGCGCAACTGGACGATTTCGGCTCCGCCCGAAGCGAGTTTTTCGAAAATCGCCGCAACTGCCCGTTCGGGATCAACCGCGATACGCTTGCCCTGCATCGCTTCCAGCGCCGGGGCGAAGGCGGTGCGCGGGTGCAGGCGCACGGCATTGCCCAGATGCTGGCGAACCTCGTCGGTCACCTTGTCAGGCTCGACATAGAAATCGGCGGTGCCATCATCGTTGATGACGGCAAAGGACAACGCGACCGGAGTGCGCGATACGTCGCTACCGCGGATATTGAACGCCCAGGCGACGCTGTCGAGAGCGGAGAGGATGGCGCCATCCAGCTTGCGCTCGGTCAACCATTCGGCGATTGCGGCGCGCTTTTCAGCGCTGCCTTTGCCGGTATATTCATCGCCCAGCACGATCAGCTTGGCATTGGAAGGATCGGGGCGCCCCGCCCAAACCTTGTCGATCGGGTTTTCGCCAACTGCAACCAGCTCCGCGCCGACCGAGGCGAGCGCCTTCGCGGCTGCATCTGCCCAGCCCTTGGTATGCACCCATGGATCATAACCGATCCGCGCACCCTGCTTGGCATTGGCCTTTAGCCAATCAGAAACGCTGGTTTGCGGAACCTGCTGGTATTGCCACAATTTGCCATCGACCTGCTCGCGCACCTGGATGGTATAGCGCCCGTCGACGAAAATCGCGGCTTCCTCTGAAAGCACCGCCGCTGTCCCTGCCGATCCGCCAAATCCGGTGAGCCAGGCAAGCCGCTGCGCATACTCGCCGATATACTCGCTCATATGCTCGTCGCAGATCGGAATGACGAAACCGTCGAGCCGGTCGGACTTCAACTGTTCGCGCAAGGCTGCGAGGCGGGCTTCATAGGTGGACATGGCTGCTTCCTGAATCTAATTATCCTCCCCATATAGTGAGGACATCGCCCTTATGAAACTGCTCCTGAAACTTGGAACCTCGATCGCCCTTTGCATCAGCGCCGCACCAGCGCTGGCAGACGATACAAAGAAAGACAGCATGACCGCCAAGACCGAAACCGCCATCCAGCCCCCGATCGCCGAAAAGCGCCCGCACAGCTATACCGTGCACGGCGTGACGATTACCGATGAATATCACTGGCTGCGCGACCAAGGCTATCCGAAGATCGAGAATAAGGAGATCCTCGCGCATCTCGAGGCCGAAAACGCCTATTTCGAAGCGCAGATGAAACCGCAGGAAAAGCTGGTTGAGACGATCTTTCAGGAGATGAAGGGGCGGATCAAGGAAGACGATTCATCAGTCCCGCAAAAGGACGGCGATTATATCTATTGGTCGAAATTCGACGAGGGCGCGCAATATCGCAAGCATTACCGCAAGCCGGCAAAGGGCGGTGCGGACCAGCTGATCCTCGATGAAAACAAACTCGCCGAGGGCAAGGATTATTTCCGGCTTGGCGCTGCCGAGATCAGCCCCGATGGCAAGCTGCTCGCTTATGCCTATGACGATAACGGGTCGGAACGTTTCGACCTCCATATCCGCAACCTCGAAACCGGCGAAGAGTTGAAGGATATCATCCCCGGCACGCTTTCTAGCATCGTGTGGACCAAGGACAGCAGGGGGCTTGTCTATGGCCTAGCCAACGAAAATTGGCGCACCGACAATGCCTATTATCACCGCCTCGGCGATGATCCGAAAAAGGCGAAGCTGCTCTACAAGGAGGATGATATCGGCTTTAGCGTCGGCGTCGGGCTGACTGCGCAGGAAGACTGGATCATCATCGCCACCGGCGACAATGTGACCAGCGAAGTACGGCTGGTGCCTGCAGACAATCCTGCTGCCGAGCCAATCCTTGTCGCACCGCGCAAGGTTGGCCGCGAATATAGCGTCGATGTCCGCGACGGCACGCTCTACATCCTGACCAATGACGACCATGTGAATTTCCGCGTCGCCACAGCGAGCCTCAAGGCTCCGGGTGAGTGGACCACATTGATAGCAGGATCGGACCGGCACTATCTGACCGGGGTTTCACTGTTCAAGGATTTCTTCGTCACCGAAGGCCGGATCGACGGGCTCGACCAGGTTGAAGTGCGGCGGTACGACCAGCCGACCAAGGCGCAACCGATCAAGTTCCCCGAGGCAAGCTATACCGCCGGGCTGGGCGACAACCCCGAATATGACGTGAGCAAATTGCGCCTCGATTATGAATCGATGGTCACGCCCGACACGGTGTTCGACTATACCGTCGCCACCGGCGCGTTTGAGACGCTGAAGGTGCAGGAAATCCCGTCAGGCTATGATGCCAGCCAGTACCAGACTGAGCGGGTGATGATCACCGCACGCGACGGCACCAAGGTTCCGGTGTCGATCCTTTACAAGAAAGGCTTCAAGAAAGATGGCAGCCAGCCGCTACATCTCTATGCCTATGGTGCCTATGGCTATGCGATGCCGCCCGGCTTCTCGGCCAACCGGCTGAGCTATGTCGACCGCGGTTTTGCCTATGCAATCGCGCATATCCGCGGCGGGGATGATCTCGGCTACCAATGGTATCTCGATGGCAAGCTGACCAAGCGCACCAACACCTTCAACGACTTTGTCGATGCCGGAAAGGCGCTGATCGAGATGGGTTACACCGCGAAAGGCAAACTGACCGCGAGCGGCGGCTCAGCGGGCGGCGAGTTGATGGGCGCAGTGCTCAACCAGGCACCCGAAATCTTTGGTGCGGTCGTCAGCCATGTCGCCTTTGTCGATGTGCTCAACACAATGCTCGACGAGACTTTGCCGCTGACGCCCGGTGAATGGCCCGAATGGGGCAATCCGATCACCGACAAGGCAGCGTTCGACTATATCCGCAGCTATTCGCCTTATGACAATATCGAGGCAAAGGCCTATCCGCCGATGCTGTGGACCGCCGGTCTCAACGACCCGCGCGTGACCTATTGGGAACCGGCCAAGATGGTCGCCAAGCTGCGCGCTATGAAGACCGACGACAATGTGCTACTGCTTAAAACCAATATGGGCGCAGGCCATGGCGGAAAATCGGGCCGGTTCGACCGGCTGCGCGAAAATGCCGAGGAAGCGGCGTTCCTGGTGTGGCAATTGGGGTTGGCTGACGCGAAGTGAGCCAGCCCTTTACCCGCGATTTCACGGCCTGTCCGGAAGACATTGACGAACTGGGCCATGTGAACAATGCCGTCTGGGTGCGCTGGATTCAGGATATGGCGACCGCGCATTGGTCTGCCACCGCCGCGCCCGAACATGTCGATGCCTTCATCTGGGTCGTGACCCGGCACGAGATCGACTATCGCGGCAATGTGGCGCTGGGTGAAACCGTGACAGGGTGTACATGGATCGAAAAGCCACCACGCGGCGCGACCTTTGATCGGCGGGTCGAGTTTGTGAACGATGCGGGCAAGGTGATTGTCAGCGCAAACACGACATGGGCCATGCTGGATCGTGCATCGGGGCGGCTGATACGGGTGCCGATGGAGGTCGCCGCACCCTTCCTTGGCTCAGCCTAACAGCCGCCGCGCATGCCACAGCCTTTGCAGCACCGTCACACCGCATAACGCCGCAAACAACAGCGCCAATTGCGGAAACAGTGCGGGATACAGGCACATCGCCACGAAAAAGACGATTGTTTCACCACCCTCCATCAGCCCGGAAGAATAAGTGAAAGCCTTGGTCCCATGTCCAAGGTCGCGCCCCGCAATGATCGCTGCAAGCGCAAGAAAACTAACCGAGGTTAAGGTGAAACTGGCGGTGAGTATGAGCGCCGACAGCTCATTGGCGGGTGCGGCAAAAGCAAAGCCCAAAGGAACGGCGATGTAGAAGAGATAATCGCACAGGCTGTCGAGATAGCCGCCCCAGGCAGTCGGCCCGCGAAGCCGTGCGACTGCGCCATCGAGCCCATCGAGCACCCGATTGGCGAGCAGCAGCGCCAAGGCCAGCAGCCAGTTCTGCGCGAGCAATGCATAGAAGAGCGGGATCACCAACGCCGCTCCGGCCAGCGTTATTGCATTGGCCCCAATCCCGTTGCGTACCACCAGCGAAGCGATCCGGTTCAACGTGGGATCGATCAGTTTACGCAGGCGGGCGTCGAACAATGCGGTCCCTATTTCTTTTCAAGTTTTTCCTTGAGCGCGGCCAGTGCGCCAAAGGGGCCAGCCTCGCTCTCGTCCTTCACCCCCGCCGCTTTGAGCGCGGCATCGGCATTGGGGCTGCGCGGGAATGGATCGAGCGCCAGCGCGAAACTTTCCGCGACGGCTTCGCCCAGATCGATGGCACGGCCATCATGGAACAACGTGTCGCAATCATCGGCATCGAGTTCGACCTCAGCATCGGCGTCATAGCTCGATTCTGCAACGAAGCGGATTCGAAAGCTGTCTTCGACCGAGGCGGGCACCGGCTCCCCGCTCGCGACGCAAGCCTGCTGGGCCACGCCGCGCAACTTGCCCTCCGCCAAAAAGCCCGCGCCATCTGGATGCAGTTTCACGTCCGCCTCGAGCAGGTCTAGCGCAATCAATCCAAAGCGCTTTGCGAGCGCCGCGCGTTCCTTTTCATCGGCAGCGATATGGCGCGGCTTGGTCGCTGCTCCAATTTCCGACAACGGGATGGCGCGGCTGAACTCGGGGGTCGCAGGCGGGCTTACCATTTGGACTGTCCTGCAACGATTTCAGCGGCATCGCACCCGGCGAGCGCCGCTGATGCCTTGCGCAATCCTTCCGCGACATGGGCGAGTTGGGCTTCGGTCGGCACAACATCACCGTAAAGATTTCGGGTGAGTGCGTCGTGCAAAAGATTTGGCGCTGCGCCGTCGGCCAACGCCTCCCGAAACGCTCCAAGCCGGCCGCCAAAGGCCCCCAGCAGCTTGCCGATACGTTTGCCGACAATCATGTCGCCAACGCCGAACTCGCGCAGCTGCGCGTCCATATCGTCAACGAAAATCTCGGTCAGGAAGGCCATGGCTTGGGCTTGTTCCGGTTCCTTCTCCAGCCGGATCAGCACCAGCGACAGCGCAGCCGAAACCATTTCGAACCGGCCATTGACGCTATCGGGAACGCCGCCTTCCAGATACCAATGCGGTTGGCGGGCGTGGGCGACAACCTGTTCGTAAAGCGGGCGCAATGCCTCACGCGGGTCAGGCTGGGGCGTTCCAAACAGGCGACGTAACAACGACACGACGATCAATATGCTCCGGTTCAAGCGGCGGCGATCAAACGCTCATCCGCTGTTCATTTCGTGATGGATATTGCCATTGCTGCCCAAGGATGCAATGGCAATGCCCCTGAAAGACTTAAAAGGCCAAAACATGCCGAAGACCCGAATTGCGATCGCACTGAAAATTACCGCACTGGCTGGCACCGCCATGCTGGCGCAAGGATGCACCCAGTTTCGCGCGCACCAGGGCTATATCGGCGACAGCGTGCTGATCTCATCGGTCCAAGCCGGCGTCGACAACAAGGATTCGGTGCAGGGCACACTTGGCCGCCCGACCTTTGTTGGCCAGTTCAGCCCCAATGACTGGTACTATTTCGCCCGCGATACAAAGCAGTTGGCGTTCCGCAACCCGCGCCCGACCGCGCAAACCATCCTGCACATCCAGTTCGACAATGCGGGCAACGTCGTAGCGGTCAACCAGCGTGGTCTCGAAAATGTCGTGCAGCTGAGCCCCGAAGGCGACAAGACGCCGACGCTGGGCCGTGAAACGAGCTTCTTCGAAGAGCTGTTCGGCAATATCGGTGCCGTCGGTGCACCGGGCGCTGGCGCTGGTCAGGGCAGCTCTGGCGGCCGCCCCTAAGCCGAATTACTGCGCGACGCCTGCGGAGGCCAGCACCGCGAGTGCAACGATTTCCGACGCGTTTGACGACATGGTTGCGATTTGCACCGGCTTTTCCATGCCGACCAGCATCGGCCCGATCACCTGATCACCGCCCAGTTCGCGGAGCAGCTTCGCCGAAAGGTTGGCCGATTGCAGCCCCGGCATCACCAGAACATTGGCAGGGCCTGAGAGGCGGCAGAAGGGATAGTTTTTCATCAGCGCGGGATTAAGCGCGACGTCGGGCGCCATTTCGCCTTCATATTCGAACGCAACCTTGCGCTGGTCGAGGATCGAAACCGCTTCACGGATATTGCCCAGCCAGTTCCCTGCCGGATTGCCGAATGTGGAGTAGGACAGGAAGGCAACGCGCGGCACATGGCCCATGCGGCGGGCAACCTGCGCGGTCTGCTCGGCGATATAGGCAAGTTCTTCAGCGCTTGGCCGTTCGTTCACCGTCGTATCCGCCATGAAAACGGTGTGCGTCTTGCCCACAAGAACGTGGATACCAAAGGGGATCTCGCCCTTTTTCGAATCGAGCACGCGGCGCAGTTCGCGCATCGTTTGCGCAAAGGTACGGGTGATACCGGTTATCATCGCATCGCCCTGATCCAAGGCGAGCATCAACGCACCGAAGATATTACGATCGCGGTTGACCATGCGCTGGATATCACGGCGCAGATAGCCGCGGCGCTGCAAGCGCGCATAGAGACGGTCGACCATGGCGGGGACCAGCGGGCTCGATACGCTGTTGTGAATTTCATAGCTCTCGGGGTCGGCGACACCCATGGCCTGCAACTTTTCCAACACGGTGGCGTCGCGGCCAACGAGCACGGGGGTGCCATAGCCATCCTGCCGGAACTGGACGGCGGCACGCAGCACGACATCTTCCTCCGCCTCGGCAAAAATAACGCGTTTGGGCGCATTGCGTGCAGCGGTATAGACCTGAGCCATCACCGATGTGGTCGGGTTCTGGCGCGCGCGCAGCGATGCACGATAGGCATCCATGTCGGCAATCGGCTTTTGCGCGACGCCGCTGTCCATCGCCGCCTTCGCCACTGCCGAGGAAACAACCTCGATCAGGCGCGGGTCGAATGGCGCAGGGATGATATAATCGCGGCCAAAGCTTTGCGCATTGCCGCCATAGGCCGCCGCCACATCTTCGTGCACTGTCTCGCGCGCCAGTTCGGCAATCGCATTGGCGGCTGCAATCTTCATCTCTTCGTTGATCGTGGTCGCACGCACATCGAGCGCACCGCGGAAGATGAAGGGAAAGCCGAGGACGTTGTTGACCTGGTTCGGATAATCCGACCGTCCGGTTGCAACAATTGCGTCTGGCCGTGCCTCCATCGCATCGGGCGGAATAATTTCGGGATCGGGGTTGGCCATGGCAAAGATGATCGGCTGATCCGCCATCGATTTGACCATGTCCTTCGATACTGCCCCGGCAACCGAAAGGCCCAGGAACACGTCGGCACCTTTCATCGCCTCCGCAAGAGTGCGGCATTCGGTCGGCACTGCATGCGCCGATTTCCACTGATCCATGCCCTCGGTGCGACCTTGGTAAATCACGCCCTTGGAATCGCACATGATCACATTGTCGTGGCGAACGCCCATTGCCTTGATCAATTCAGTGCAGGCGATCGCCGCCGCGCCAGCGCCGTTGCACACGACTTTCACGTCCTGAATCTTGCGGCCTGTCAGCAGGCACGCGTTGATCAGTCCGGCAGCGGAAATGATTGCGGTGCCATGCTGGTCATCATGGAAAACAGGAATGTTCATCCGCTCGCGCAATGTCTGCTCGATGATGAAACATTCGGGTGCTTTGATGTCTTCGAGGTTGATGCCGCCAAAGCTGGGTTCGAGCAGTTCGACGCAATCGATGAAGCGATCGACATCCTCGGTCTTCACTTCGATATCGATCGAGTCGACATCGGCGAAGCGTTTGAAGAGCACGGCCTTGCCCTCCATCACGGGCTTAGATGCCAGCGCCCCCAGATTGCCCATCCCCAGGATGGCGGTGCCATTGGAAATCACCGCGACCAGATTGCCCTTTGCAGTATAATCGTAAGCGGTTGCAGGATCGTCAGCGATAGCCTGCACGGGAACAGCAACGCCTGGCGAATAGGCAAGGCTCAGGTCGCGCTGCGTCGCCATCGGCTTGGAGGCAATGATCTCTATCTTGCCGGGACGTCCCTGTGCATGGAATTGCAATGCCTCACGGGCGGTAAAGGGGACGTCGCTGTCGCTCATAGTCTGATTTGCCTTGTTTTCACCAATTCAGGCTTGCCCTAGCGGCAAGCATGGCAGGCGCGCAAGTCTGCATGCTCGAAACCCCGCGTATGGGTATTCCACAAATCATCGCTGCCCCGCTGTTGCCTTGCTTTGGCAAGCGGTTATCAGGCTGCAATGGACTCACGCCCCGCCAAGAATGTTACGCTGCCCGGCCTTGAAACGCCGACGCCGATGATGGCGCAATATCTGAAGCTGAAGGCAAAGGCCGGGGATTGCCTGCTCTTTTACCGCATGGGCGATTTTTTCGAGCTGTTCTTCGATGACGCCAAGGCTGCGTCGCAAACGCTCGACATTGCACTGACATCGCGCGGCGAACATGGCGGCCAACCCATCCCCATGTGCGGCGTGCCGGTGCACGCAGCCGAAGGCTATCTGGCCCGGCTGATAAAGGCAGGGCATCGCGTTGCCATTGCCGAACAGACCGAAACCCCAGAAGAAGCGAGAGCGCGGGGTGGCTCCAAGGCATTGGTCGCGCGCGACATCATCCGTTTTGTCACGGCGGGAACGCTGACCGAAGACAGCTTGCTCGAAAGCTGGTCGTCAAACATCCTTGTGGCATTGGCAGAGGCTGGCGGAGAAATTGGCCTCGCCGCAGCGGACATCTCGACCGGCTATTTCGAAGTCAGCTGTGTATCCGCATCCGCGCTAGAGGCAGAATTGGCCCGCCTGGGGCCAAGCGAAGTGGTGGCGCCTGACGGATTTGCTGCGGCACCCTATGGTGCGATTGACCGGCCGCGCGATGATTTCGACAGCATGGCAGGCAAGACCGCACTCGCCCTGCATTTCGGCGGCACCGATTTCAATGTGTTAAGCCGCGCCGAACTCGCCGCGGCAGGCGGATTGCTCGCCTATCTGGAGCATGTCGGGCAGGGCAAGATGCCCTTCCTCAAAGTACCGGTTCGCCGCGAGGTGCAGCAATATTTGCTGATCGACCAAGCGACGAGAGACAGCCTCGAGATCACCCGCTCCGCCAATGGTGGTGGGCGGGCGGGCTCACTACTCGCCGAAGTTGACCGGACGATTACCGGCGCAGGCGCGCGGCAATTGGCAGCTGACCTTTCGGCCCCGTTGATGGACAAGGGCGCAATCGAAGCTCGGTTGGCGCTGGTGCAATGGTTCCACGACGCACCCCTGCTGCGCGACAGCACGCGCGTGGCTTTGCGCCAATTGCCCGATATTGCCCGCGCCTTGGGACGCGTGGTCGCAGGGCGCGGAAGCCCGCGTGATTTGGGGCAAATCCGTGATGGTCTCGATGGCGCACGCATTCTGCGCGAGCGGCTGGGCGCGATGGCCGAGCGACCTGCACTGCTCGAAAGCCTGCTTCCCGCGCTCGACGGACATGGCGCGATGGTGGACCTGTTCACCCGCGCATTGGTTGCAACGCCGCCCACCGAAGCGAGCCAGGGCGGCTATATTGCCGAGGGCTATGACGCCGCGCTCGATGCATTGCGTATGGCCGGGCGCGACGGGCGGGCGGCAGTCGCCGCAATGGAAGCGCGTTACCGCGCCTCGACAGGAATTGCGGCCCTCAAGATCCGGCATAATGGCGTGCTCGGCTATTTCGTAGAAGTGCCAGCCAAAAATGCCGACCCGTTGATGGCAGCGGGCAGTGGCTTCACCCATCGCCAGACAATGGCAGGTGCGGTGCGTTTCAATTCACCCGAACTGCACGAAGAGGCGCTGCGGATAACGCAGGCGTCTGGCCATGCACTGGCGGCCGAAGCTGCACATCTCGAAGAATTGATCGGGCATGTCCTGACGCGGCGCGACGCGATTGCCGCGAGCGCCGATGCGCTTGCGCGGATTGATGTCGCCGCCGCACTTGCCGAACGCGCGGCAGAGGGGCGGTGGTGCCTGCCCGAATTTGTTTCCGGAAACGAGCTACACATCGAAGGCGGGCGCCATCCCGTGGTCGAAAGCGCGCTGGCGCGGCTGGGTGAGCGCTTCATCGCCAACGACTGCGATCTGGCACCCGAGAAACGACTCTGGCTGGTGAGCGGCCCCAATATGGGCGGTAAATCGACCTTCCTGCGGCAGAATGCACTCGTCGTCATTCTGGCCCAGGCTGGCAGCTATGTTCCGGCGAGTTCAGCGCGGCTTGGGCTGGTGGACCGGCTGTTCAGCCGTGTTGGTGCGTCAGACAATCTGGCGCGCGGGCGGTCAACCTTTATGGTCGAGATGGTCGAAACGGCTGCCATACTTGCGCAGGCGACCGAGCGCAGCTTCGTGATCCTCGACGAGGTGGGCCGCGGCACTTCAACCTATGACGGCCTCGCGATCGCATGGGCAGTGGTCGAAGGAATCCATGAAAGCAACCGCTGCCGCTGCCTGTTCGCCACGCATTATCATGAGTTGACGCGGCTGGCGGATACGCTCGATGCGCTCTCGCTGCATCACGTCCGCGCCAAGGAGTATAAAGGGGACCTCGTGCTGCTCCACGAAGTGTCAGATGGCCCTGCAGATCGCAGTTACGGTATCGCCGTCGCCAAGCTCGCAGGCCTGCCACCGGCGGTGTTGGCGCGTGCGGCGCAGGTACTGGAAAAACTCGAGAAGGGTCGCGCGGAAACCGGTGGTCTCGCCGCAGGTTTGGGCGACATGCCCTTGTTCGGCGCTGCACTCGATGCCGCAGAGGCCAAGGTCGATGCCGTGCGCGACAAGCTCTCCGGCCTCGACATCGACGCGCTTACCCCAAGGCAGGCTCTCGACCTGCTTTATGAACTGAAAGGGCTTTCGGGCGAGGAGTGACCTTACCCGAGCGACAGGAATAACCCTGCCAAAGCCGCGCTCATCAGGTTCGACAGCGAGCCTGCTGCCAGCGCCTTCAGGCCCAGTTTCGCAATCATAGGGCGCTGGTTGGGCGCAAGGCCGCCGGTGACCGCCATCTGGATCGCGATCGAACTGAAATTGGCGAAACCGCACAAAGCAAAGGTGACGATGGCGACCGTCGGTGCCGACAGGGTCTTCATTGCGCCTAGGTCGATGAAGGCGACAAATTCGTTGAGGACAATTTTGGTGCCGAACAGCCCGCCTGCTGTAACCGCCTCGCTCCATGGAACGCCGAGCAGGTACATGACCGGCGCGAAGACCTGGCCCAAAATGCCCTGGAAGCTCAACCCTTTGAGCCCGACCAGATTGCCAATGCCGCCGAGAACGCCATTGGCCAATGCAACGAGCGCGACAAAGGCCAGCACCATCGCGCCGACGGCGACGGCCAGTTTCACACCGGTCTGCGCGCCTTGTGAAGCGGCCATGATCAGGTTTGCGGGTTTTTCATCATCGTGCATGTCGAGCGCGATATTGGGATCGTCAACAGCGGGTTCGTTCGGATCGTCGGGCATGATGAGCTTTGCCATCAAGATGCCCCCGGGGGCCGACATGAAGGCGGCGGCGATCAGATAGTCGATGCGGATGCCCATCGAAGCATAGGCGGCGAGGATCGTCCCCGCGACCCCAGCCATGCCGACCGTCATCACGCAAAACAGCTGCGCCGGGTTGAGCGTTGCGAGATAGGGGCGGATCACCAGCGGTGATTCCGACTGGCCGACAAAGATGTTCGAGGCCGCGCAAAGGCTTTCGACCTTTGAAATGCCGGTGACCTTCTGCAAGCCGCCACCAATCCAGCGGATCACATATTGCATGATACCTAGATAATAGAGGATCGAGATGAAGGCAGCGAAGAAGATGATGACGGGCAGCGCCTGAATGGCAAAATTCTGGCCCAAAGGATCGGTGGCGAGACCGCCAAAGAGGAATTTGGTGCCTTCATTGGCATAGCCGAGCAGGTTCGACACACCAGCCGCTGCGCCCTGCAAAACCCGGTTGCCCCAAGGAACATAGAGCACCAGCGCGGCCAACCCTGCCTGCAATGCAAAGGCCGACAACACCACGCGCGGGCGGATCGCCTTGCGGTTGGAGGAAAGCAGGAAGGCGATCAAAAGTATCAGCACCATTCCGGCAAGGCTCAACAGGATTTGCATAAAGTCTCCCCAAACCTCTCGAACGTCGTCTTGCTATACACTTTCCAGCATCCATCGCGACCGAGACCAGCGGTTTATGCGGAGAAATCAATCTCGAAACAAGTTCGGGGTGACGATAAGCTGTGCATAGCCGGTTCGCACGCTTGCACGCTCGAAAATTGCCGCTAACCATCATCCATCCAAACAAAAGGGGAGCGCCACAATGACCGACAGCCAAAATAGTGGAACGATGATCCCGCGATCCTTGTTCGTCTTTGCGCTGCTCTATGGCGGGCTGGTCGTTCTCGCGGGCGTTCTCGGGACCAAGATTTCAGAAATAGGCCCGCTCCACGTGGAATCGGGCATTTTCGCTTTCCTGATGCTGGTGGTGCTGTCGAGCGCGGTTGCCGAACTGCATGGCAAGGATACCGCCGACAAGCTGGTGCGCTATGGCTTCATCCCGCTAATCCTGTCGATGGCGCTAATTTTCATCGTCATCCGCATACCCCCCGCCCCTTTCTGGACCTTGCAGGACCAATTTGCCGGCATCCTTGGCCAAGGCGCGCGGCTGCAATTGGCGGGTTTGATTTCCTATGGAATCTCGCAAACGCTCAACGTCTATGTCTTCACCAAGCTGAAAGGCGAAGGTACCGGGCGTGCAGCATGGCTGCGCGGGTTGATCGCGGGCCTGCTCTCGCAAGCGCTTGATACCGTGCTGTTCATTACCATTGCTTTTTATGGCGTGGTTGATCCGGGTTCCGGACAAGAAATGCCAATAGTCGACATCATGACCGGCCAGATTATCGCCAAGTTGACTTTGGTGGTGGTGTTCGTGCCGATCCTGATCACCGCCTGCGTCAAGCTTGGGCAACGATTGGACGCCAAGCCCGCCTGAACCTGCAATATAGTTGCGCGCATTGCGATCGGGCGCTAACCCGCGCCGCATGAAGACGCACGCACCCGATGACGCCCAGATGCAAGGGCTGTTGGCCAAGGCCGAAACGCTGACAGAGGCGCTGCCTTATATGCAGCGCTATGCCGGCAAGACCTTTGTGATCAAATATGGCGGCCATGCCATGGGTGATCCCGAAGCGGCACGCAATTTTGCAGAGGATGTCGTGCTGCTGAAAGCTGTCGGCATCAATCCGGTCGTCGTTCATGGCGGCGGGCCGCAAATTGGTGCGATGCTCAAGAAACTCGGCGTTGAATCGAGCTTTGTCGATGGCCTGCGCGTGACCGATGCCGAAACTGCGCGTGTGGCGGAAATGGTCCTTTCGGGCGCCATCAATAAAGAACTGGTCAGCTGGATCGCGCAGGCAGGGGGCCGCGCTGTTGGCATTTCGGGCAAGGATGGCGGTTTCGTGATCGCCGAAAAAGTCGAGGGCACCACCCGCGATCCCGATAGCAATATCGAACGCGCGGTCGACCTTGGCTTTGTCGGAACACCCAAGCATATCGACCGCAGCCTGCTCGACACGATTTCGGAGAGCGGAATGATTCCGGTTGTCGCCCCCATCGGCGTCGATACGACCGGGCAAACCTACAACATCAATGCGGACACCATGGCTGGCGCGATTGCCGCGGCGCTGGGTGCAGCGCGCCTTTTCCTGCTGACCGATGTGGCTGGCGTTCTCGACAAGTCAGGCAAGCTGCTGACGGACCTGGATCCTGCACAGATTGCGGCCCTGCGCGCCGACGGCACCGTCACGGGCGGCATGATACCGAAGCTGGAAACCTGCATCGCAGCGGTCGAAGGCGGAACCGAGGCCGCGGTTATCCTTGATGGCCGGGTGCCGCATGTAAGCCTGCTCGAAATCTTCACCGCACGCGGTGCAGGCACGCTGGTGCATAAGTAAGTTATCGGTAATATCCTTCGTCATTCCCGCGAAAGCGGGAATCCAACCCCTGAGGACGAAGTTTGATACGCGATTTCCAGCCTGCCACCTACATTATGGCCAATCGAAAATATGGCGCATTGTATACCGGCGTCACCTCCAATCTAATGCAGCGGATTCAGCAACATCGCGAAAAGAGCTTCACAGGCTTTTCTTCCGCGACAGGTGCGCAGAGGCTTGTCTGGTACGAGCAAGCCGGAACGATGGAAATTGCGATACTGCGAGAGAAGCGTATTAAGAAATGGAACCGCCAGTGGAAGATTGAACTGATCGAAGCAACTAACCCTGATTGGCGAGATTTGGCGATCGATTTTGGTTTTGAGCCGCTCCCGCCGCGACCGTCTTGAGTGCGAACAATAAAGGGGTTGGATTCCCGCTTTCGCGGGAATGACGAAATTCGGGTGTAATGCCCAGTTGATACAGCGTGCTGCCTCGGCTAATCGGGCGCATCATTCGCTTTTGGAAAGTCCAAGATGCTCCTCGCGCTTATCCAGATCATCGGTTACCTCGTCACCATCGTATCGACCGTCGTGATCGTGCAATTCGTGCTCAGCCTGCTGATCGCCTTCAATGTCGTCAGCCTGTCGAACAATTTCGTTGCCTCCATCTGGCAATCGCTGAACCTCATCCTCGATCCGATGCTGAAGCCCATTCGCAAGATCATGCCCGACACCGGAATGATCGATTTTTCGCCGATCGTGCTGATTATCGGATTGCGCATCATCCAGATGCTTTTGGGCGGCCTTTATAGCGACCTGTATATGAGCGGTGCGCTTTGAGCGGTGCGGCGATCATTGATGGCAAAGCGTTTGCGGCCGGATTGCGCGCGCGCATAGCCGAAGCGGTTCCCTCTTTTTCGAGCGCCACCGGCCGCGTGCCAGGTCTGGCGGTTGTGCTGGTGGGTGATGATGCGGCGAGCGCAGTCTATGTCGCCTCCAAAGGCAAGGCCACGGTTGCTGCCGGCATGGCAAGTTTCGAACATCGCCTGCCTGCCGACACCAAGCAGGAAGAGTTGATTGCGCTTGTGCGCCAGTTGAACGCTGACGAGAGTGTCGACGGCATCCTCGTCCAGCTGCCCCTGCCCAAACATCTCGACGAACAGGCGGTGGTCGATGCGATCAGCCCCGAAAAGGACGTCGACGGGCTGACTCCGATAAGCACCGGTCGCCTCGCACTGGGCTTGCCCGGGCTTGTCCCTTGCACGCCGCTGGGGTCGCTGATGCTGCTGAAGGATCATATCGGCGATCTGTCGGGCAAGGATGCGATTGTGATCGGACGGTCGATCCTGGTGGGCAAGCCGATGGCGCAGTTGCTGCTCGCCGAAAATTGCACCGTCACCATCGCGCACAGCCGTACGCGCGACCTGAAAGCCCGCGTCCAGCAGGCCGACATAGTGGTTGCCGCCGTTGGTCGCGCCGAAATGGTGAAAGGCGACTGGTTGAAGCCGGGTGCGGTCGTCATCGATGTCGGCATCAACCGCCTCGAACCTGCAGAGGGCGAAACCAAGGGCCGACTTGTGGGCGACGTCGATTATGCAAGCGCGCTTGAGCTTGCATCTGCCATTACGCCGGTACCGGGCGGTGTCGGGCCAATGACCATCGCCTGCCTGCTGCGCAATACTTTGGTCGCGGCGCATCGCCGGGCTGGTTTGGCTGACCCTGAAGGGCTATAAGCCGGTGATGACCGGTTACCGACTGCTTTCCGCCACCGCCTCAATCGCAATTCTGGCAAGCGGTTGCGCCGCACAGCCGATGATGCGCGGCGGCACTGCGCCCAGCGCCAATCCCAGTGCGATCATTGCCGCAGAAATCGCCTTCAACCGGCTCGCACAGGAAAAGGGGTTTCGCGCGGCACAGCAAGAAACCGGTGCGAAGGATGCTGTGGTTTTTGTGCCGCAACCAACGCTGCTCGCCGATGCGCTAAAGCTGAATAACGGGCCAGAGGTGACGCCCAAATGGCAGCCGCACAAGGCCTATATGTCGTGTGACGGAAGAACCGGCGTCACGACCGGGGCGTGGCAGCTTCCTGATGGAAAGACCGGCTATTTCACCACTGTCTGGCAATGGCAGGCAAAGGGCAAGCTGCCCAAATATGCCCCGCCCTCATTCCTCGGCAAAGGCGAATGGAAATGGGTGCTCGACCATGGCGACGCATTGCCCGCTCCCTTGCCTGCACCGGAAATGATCGAAACGCGGATCGCCAGTTGCAAGGGGCAGCCCAACGCCCCCATGTCAGCGCCGCCCGAAGGGGCGAAAATGAAAATGGGCCTGTCGGCTGACCAGAGCCTGAACTACACATGGATAGCAATGCCAGACGGACGGCGAACAATGGTCGTGCGCCTCTGGAATGGCAGCGATTTCGACACGGTAATCACCGACAAGGTGGCGGTAGCACCCAATGGTTGAGCTGTTCATTTCCGCCTTCATCACCTTTTTCGTGGTGATCGATCCACCCGGCTGTGCGCCAATCTATGCCAGCCTGACCAAGGGTGCCAGCGCGCAACAGCGCCGCGGCATGGCAATCCGTGCCTCGATCATCGCTGCTGCGATCCTCTTTGTCTTTGCCTTGTTCGGTGAAGACCTTCTTGGCGCGCTGCATATCGAACTGAACAGTTTCCGCATCGCGGGGGGCATCATGCTGTTCCTGATTGCGATCGACATGGTGTTCGAAAAGCGCACCGAGCGGCGCGAAGAACGGGCACAAAAGATTATCGAAACACCCGAGATTGAGGACGTCTCGGTCTTCCCCATGGCGATGCCGATGATTGCGGGGCCCGGTTCGATCGCATCGGTGATGTTGTTGATGAGCCAGAATGAAGGCATGGACCGTTCGCTGGTCGTCCTAGGCGCGCTAGCTGCCGTTTTGTTGCTCACGCTGATTGCCTTGCTCGCGGCGGGGCCGATCATGCGGGTGCTGGGTGCCAAAGCAGAGGCGGTCATCACCCGTCTACTCGGCGTATTGCTCGGCGCACTCGCTGCACAGTTTGTGATTGACGGTTTACGGGCCAGTTTCGGCGGCTAGGCCTATTGCAGCGTCATACGGTCGTCAAAGCCATCCTGGCGGCCGAAAAACTGCATTAACTGGATGACCAGTTCGTTGCGTGCGGCGAGGCCTTTTGACTCGAGCAAAGCCTGCTTGGCCGCGACATCGAATGGCGCAATCTGCGCAATCACATTCACCAGCGAAAAATCATCGAGCTGGCTGACTGCATTCCAGTCAACCGCATAGCCCTGTGCATCGGCAAAGCGGCGTGCCTCTGCTTCAAGTGCGGCGCGTTCGCCAAGCGACAGGGTGTCGCTGGTCTCCTCTTCGTCCCACAAGGTCGCCTCAATCTGGCGGAACGGTGTCGTCACTTCGAGTTCACGTACCATCGTGAAGCGCTGCAAACCTTCGAGAACGATATTGTAGCGGCCATCGGCCAGTGCCTCGACATCGCCGATACGGCCAACGCACCCCACAGCGAAAAGCGAGGGATTGTCACCGCCACCCATTGGCTGGATCATCCCGATCATCCGGTCTCGCGCCAGCGCGTCGCCGACCAATGCCCGATAGCGCGGCTCGAAAATATGCAGCGGCAACTGCATATCGGGCAGCAGGATTGCACCGCCCAAAGGAAAGATCGAGATGCGCTTCGTGCCCATCAGCCGAACAATATCGCCGAAAGCTTTCGCCGGGTCGCCGCGACCCAGGGATCTTCGAGGCCAATCATGCTGAAAATCTCAATCAAACGGCTGCGCGCTGCACCGTCATTCCATTCGCGATCAGTTGCGATGATCGCCAACAGCGCTTCTGCAGCGCCGTCACGGTCATTGGCTGCCATCAATGCATTGGCAAGGTCATAGCGGGCCTGGTGATCGGCGGGGTCCGCATCAACCGCAGCGCGCAACGCACGCAGCTCTTCGGGATCGCGCGCTTCAGCCACGATTGACAGCTTTGTACCTACCCGTTCCAACGCAGGGTCGGCACGCTGCTCGCCCGTCAGGCTGGCAAATATCGCCTGCGCTTCGGCGGCACGATCAAGCGCGATCAATGCTTCGAGCATCCCGGCAAGCGCCGCTTTATGTTCGGGATCAACGCCGAGTATCTCGGTAAAGATCGCATAGGCTTCTTCGTTCGCGCCCTCGGCCAAGGCTTCCGACCCGGCAGCTGCGACTTCATCCAGGCTGGGGCCCGCATCGCCGGCTCCGCCCGCCTGCACTGGCAGTTTCGCCAATAGCTGGTCCAGCATCGCCGAAAGCTGGGGTTCGGTACGGGCATTGGTCAGGTCTGCAACGGGCTGCCCTTGGAACATCGCATAGACCGTCGGGATAGACCGGATCTGGAATTGCGCCGCGATGAACTTGTTCTCGTCGACATTGATCTTGGCGAGCACGACGCCCTTGTCTGCATAATCTGCCGCGACCTTTTCGAGCACCGGCGTCAACTGTTTGCACGGGCCGCACCAATCGGCCCAGAAATCGAGAATGACGAGCTTGGTCATCGACGGTTCGACAACATCGTTGCGAAACGCCTGCACCGCTTTTTGCTCTTCGGTGGTCAAACCCATGCTTGCCAAGTTCATGCTCCCGGAATTCGAATCATTTGCACGTCCTATGTGGGGTGTGGCCGCGATATGCCAAGAGAATGCGCTGCGAGTGCCATAAAAAGCAAAGCAATTTTGCCGCGATAAAGGGCTTGCGGCCCCTGAAATCGCCTGCTAATGGCGCGCCTCACCCGCTGGACATCACCTGATTCCAGCCGCCAGAGCGGGCGTAGCTCAGGGGTAGAGCACAACCTTGCCAAGGTTGGGGTCGAGGGTTCGAATCCCTTCGCCCGCTCCAGTTTTCTCACACTAAATCGATAATTGGGTTGCGAGCCGCCATGGGCCTGCTTGCCAATGCGGCCGATTTTAATGCCATTTTGGGTGTTTTCGACAGGCGCAGTTGTGGCGACGGCAGACTTACTTGCAGGCCTCATAATGGATTAAGCTCCGCACTTGTGGCAGGTTTGATACCAAAATTATTCAATATCAAAAATGAAATGATATCCTCTTTCTGGAGGAGAGGTTTGGCATGTCACTACTTCGAAGAATATTCCTTTGCCGTTTTGGCTTGCACACGGGAACACAACAGAAAGCGAAATATGTCGAGAGCCATCTGGTTTCGCAATGCCGTCACTGCCAAACAGCGATGTACAAGGATCTGCGCCAAAACCGTTGGCTGGCCGGCAGCCCGCCGGACGCATAGAAAAGGTTGAGGCGTTAAGAGCGCCCCTAGGCGGCTGCGCAGATACAGGCACCAGTCAAAAAATTTGCCCAGCATTCTTAGAATACTGGGCATGAGTATGGGTCAGTTGTGCCATTCCATATGGAATGCACGATGGGGATAGAGCCTCGTTCACCCAAGTTCAATCCATTTCATATATGAATGTAAAATATTCCAAAAACCGCGCTTGCCATCATTTCAGGGATCGACCGGCAAGTGTCAGCAGCCCTTTCAATAGATAGATTATCGTCCAGCTGCCGATCATGTCGCCAAGGAAGATGCCCACGGTTCCGGCGCTGATCGCCTCCGACTGGCCGATGAACCGCATTCCCAAATGGTGGAAAAGGGCATTTCCGAACGAACAGCCAAAGGACAAAACCAACAGGCGAAGCGGTGTGAGGTTCGATAGGCTGGATTTGAGCTTGGTAAGATTGGCGGCCGCAGCCACGCCCAACGGCCCACCAACCGAAATCATGGCAGCAATAATCAAATCGCCTTGCAGCCCTGGCGCGAAATTGAGTTTTCCCATCACTGCCAAATAAACATCGGAAACCAGCAGCGTCGGGATGATCCAGAAACCGATCATCAAGAAACCCAGCAATCGAATGAAAGCGGGAAGAAAGATAAGCCCCGCAAACTCCATCACATAATAATTCCCCATCATGACATCTGACAGGTAAAAAAGTGCAATGTAAGAAATTGCAAGGACGGTGGCCGCTTTGAATGTGGGTGCTATATTGCCCATCTATTGAATCTGGATTTCCCCCCTGCTGTAAATTAATGTAAACTAGCCGGCGTCGGTAGTCCATGATTTTTCATATGTGAAAATTTATTGGTGCCGCAACTGGCGAATCCGCAAAACTCCAAAGTAAGACCGGATTTTGAAGTTGAAGATTTAAGTGTATTGCGAAGGCAGTCAGCGCAGTCTTTGCGCGGGGCGTTTTCAAATTTGATTCAGATCCCCACTGCCGCAGCAACGACGATCAACGCGGGCAAAACATCGATTAAGACCGGAGTGACCTACCGTAGAGGTCAATCGCCACTTTTATACTGTAGATGATTACCCAGCTGCCGATCATGTCGCCGATCAAAATGCTGACGGTGCCTGCTGAAATTCCTTTGGAAAGGCCAAGCGATACCATCGCAAGATGATGGAAAAAGGCATTGCCAAGCGAGCAGCCAAAAGACAGCGCCAGCAGGCGCAATGGCGTGAGGTTCGCAAGAGTTGTCTCGAGCTTGGTCCATCGGCTAACGACGGCAACGCCCAACGGGCCACCCACCGCCGTAGCGGCGGTTATCAGCAATTCTGCGTCAAGCCCGGGGGCGATGTCATATGCGCCGGTGACGCTCAAATATGTACCGGCCAGAAACAGTGCAGGGATTATCCAATAGCCGATCACCAGAAAGCCGAGCAGCCGGATGAAGGCGGGCAGGAATACGAGGCCGGCAATGCCGCCTATCGTTTGATTGCCCACCAAGGCGCCGGAAATATAGAAGAGTAGCACATAAGCGAGCGCGAAAAGCAGCGCGGTAAAAGCTGCGCGCTGTAACGAATGCGCGGTCATGAAAATGCAGCGAAAAGATTTTCCGCCAATTTGGTAAAGGAGATTTTGCGTTTCCGCCGGTCCTCGCCTGAGACTTCGATGCTAACCAAGCCCTTCTTTTTCAATGCCATCAACTGGCGATAGGAAGTGCTGGCCGATTGCGATGTGACAAGATCATAGACATCCGCGACCGACAGACTGCCTTGGGTCGACCAAAGCAGGCGCAACTCAAACAGCATGCGCTCTTCATCCCCCGTCAGTTCCGACAGGGGCGGAAGCCGCCTAAGGCCGACGAGGAAGTTCACCAATCGCATTGCCATGTTCACAGCCCACTTGAAGCAAGCCTATAATATAGGATGGCAGCCAACGCGTCAAAGTTTAGAAACAGCAGCATTAGGCGGCTTTTTGGGAAGAACGCTCTCATTTGCGAGTATGGACCGTGCGAATGCTGCCATCACGGAACAATCAGTGTCGCCCCCGCCGTCCTCCGTTCCTCCAGATCGCGGTGCGCGTTGACAATATCATCAAGGCGATAACGCTGGCCAATGGTGATGTTTATTGCCCCGCTTGCCAGCATCTCAAACATCCGCGCGCAGCCAGCCGCACGCTCCACTGGCGTGCGATAATAATCATATAGCCCGGGTCGGGTCACGAAAAGCGAACCCTTGGCCGCAAGCTGGCCGAGGGCAACGCCGGTAACCGGGCCGCTGGCATTGCCATAACTCACGATCAAGCCGCGGCGCGCCACCGAGTCCAGCGAAGCCATCCAACTATCCTTGCCGACGCCGTCAAACGAAACGCGGACGCCCTTTCCGCCGGTACAATCGCGCACCTGCCGCGCGACATCCGGATTGCCATCGCCGTAAAGGATCACATGATCGGCGCCCGCCGCACGCGCCAATGCCGCTTTGGCTTCGGTGCTGACTGTTCCAATGACATGCGCGCCGAGCGCTTTCAGCCATTGCACCAATATC
>Ga0222712_10000071_pt1 | contig 134297 bp, 117 predicted proteins | sample C33_657DmetaG_FD_165043 | JGI IMG/M metagenome (GOLD analysis project Ga0222712, IMG submission 165043) | Estuarine water microbial communities from San Francisco Bay, California, United States - C33_657D | ecosystem: Environmental > Aquatic > Marine > Unclassified | place: USA: California... | reverse complement strand
GCACCTGTTCGGTTTTCAACGACGAACTGTTTGCCCGTGACGTCACTGAGCTTTTGCATGACCAGGCGGCCAACAATATCAGCACTGCCGCCAGGTGGAAATCCAACGAACACCTGCACCGGACGCGCTGGATAGTCTTGCGCAGACGCTGATGCAAAAAAACCTAAGCACAAGATTGCTGCAGCCGAAAGAAAAGTGAATCGTTTCATGAGATACCCTTTATCGCGATTTAAAAATTTGAATACGTGAAATTAATACGTCGGATCTGCATCCAGTTGGACCGCAATCCCCTCAAGCGCCTTCGAGACCGCAGGATAGCGCTGCATCACTAACGGATCGTGCCCAGGCACGATGTGTTGTAGTGAGTCAGCTAATTTTTCGAGCTTGCCATAACCTTCAACGGCTTCAGCCACGTTAAACATCGTGGTAAAGACACGTTTCTTTTCGAAATGTTCGTAATAGTGGCTTGTATCAGACGCCAATACCACCCAACCACGGCGCGTCCAGACACGCACACATTGCACGCCGTGCGTGTGACCGCCGATCCGATGAATCGAGACGCCAGGTGCTAACTCAGCTTCGCCTGCATAAAAGCTCACACGGTCTTTGTAAACCATACGCACCATGCCAACCACCTCATCAACCTCGTAGCCATGGTTGAACTGCTTGTGTCGCATATGGCGACCTGTCGCATAGGCCATCTCATCATCCTGCAAATGAAATTGCGCAATGGGAAAGCTGTCAAAGGTTCCTACATGGTCATAGTGCAAGTGCGTGATGATCACGTCTTTCACTTGATTGACATCTACGCCAATTGCAGCGAGCCCTTCCGCCGGTGTACGCAACAATGTGCGCCCACGCTTGGCGGCCACTTCTGCACCAAAGCCCGTATCCACAACAAAAGTGTGCTGCGCATTACGTACCACCCAAACAAAATAATCCATCGGCATCGGGCCATCGTGAGGGTCTCCGCCGATAAAATGATTTTTACGCAGCGCCTCTCGCGTGGCGTAACGCACGGCGAACACTTCATAGGTTGGCAAGCCGCTCGGGCTGCCCGTCTGGCTGTTGGTCATACTCTTCGTCCAGAAAAAGGTTGTTGATCAATCCCGAGGGCTACCATCCAGCCATCGCGAATCGCAGATAAAAAATCGCCGGGCGTATGGCAGTCACCGACCCGAGCATAAGGCACACCGGCTTGCTCAATGGCAGCAACGACATCGATGTTTGAGCGCGGTCCATTCGCAAAAATCAGCACTTGTCCGATAGGCAATCGCGTAGAAGCTGACTGACCAAGCTTGACCGTCAAATGTCGATCGCTCAGACTTTCGATGCGGCATTGTGTGATCACCCGCACGCCGGCCGCAGCAATACGCTCAAGTAATTCGAATTTATTGTTGCGCGCCATGCCATTGGCGGCAGTCGCTTGCATTTCAAGCACCTGAATATCGCAACCTGTCAGACGCAACAAGTCAGCGACTTCGACACCCACCATACCACCACCAATAACAGTCACCGACGTGCCTGGCGCGATACGCTCGGGCGAGATAAACACGTCCCAAGCATGCATCACCGCGATATCGCTCGCAAGAGCACTGGTGTCAATTGGAGCCTCTCTAGGCACAGAGCCCGTTGCCACCACGACAAAGTCTGGCTTAAACGCCTTGATCATTGCCGCGTCTGCATCAATGCCACATTTGACCGGCACCTTCATTTCCATCAACTGTGACCAGCGATAATCCCAAACCGGTTGAACCTCAGTCTTATCGGGTGCTGCGACGGCCAAATGAATTTGCCCCCCCACTCGTTGCGCTTTTTCCCAAATCTCAACTTCATGACCACGCCCACGTGCGACGCGGGCGGCTTCAATGCCAGCAACCCCAGCCCCCAACACCAAGACTCGTTTGCGTGATGTTTGAGGCGGTGCAAACAATTGCGGTTCGGCAAACTCGAGAGCTTCGAATTCTGTACCGACCATTGGGTTCTGAACACAGGACACATCTTTTTCAAGCGTTAAACGTTCAAAACAGACATTGCAGGCAATACATTCACGTATAGGTGCCTTGACCTCACCAAAGGCTTTGAGTGCCCAATGCGGGTCTGCATACAACGCGCGCCCCACCGATACAAAATCAGCACTGCCACTGGCGAGCACCGCTTCAGCGTCTGCTGGCGTCACAATACGGCCGGCTACAAAAACTGGCACCTTCACAGCCTCTTTAATCGGCTTGGCAACAGGGGCCAGACAGCCGCGCGCAAACGATGGTGGTTGGATGCAATACTTTGACAATTGCGGGCTCTCATTGCTGCCCCCCGAGAGATCAATCGCATCGGCTCCTGCCTGCTCAACAGCCTGAGCCAGAGCAATAATCTCATCTTGGGTATAACCGCCCTCGACAAACTCGCTTGCGCTCAACCGCACGACCAAGCACAAATCAGGCAATGCTTGTTTGACGCGATCAATCGTTTCAAGCAGCATGCGCATCCGATTTGCCAACGTGCCACCATACTGGTCGGTGCGTTGATTGACCCGCTCAGTAAAGAACTGTTGAAACAAATAGCCGTTACCGGCATGGATTTCGACGCCGTCATAGCCTGCGAGCCACAGACGGCGCGCGGCTGCAACGAATAAACCCTGTAGCTCATGGATCTCTGTGACGCGCAACGCTCTCACTGCGTCACCGGTGTTAGGATTGATCCAGTCACTTGGACCAACAGGCTCCATATTGAGTACAGCCCGGCGCAGCAACGCACCGCGGTGGTTAATTTGACCAAACACATGACTGCCGTGATCTTTGATGCCCTGCACCAATCGGGCCAGTCCTGGAATAAAGCGGTCGTGATAACAACACAATGAATTGTGGTGCGAGCGCGCCGTCTCGGTCACGATCATGGCCTCAGTCATAATCATGGCAACTCCACCACGCGCGCGCTCGGCGTAATACTCGCAGTCGCGCTGGGTCGACAGTCCGTCAGTGGTGCTGTAATTCGTCCCCATCGGCGCCATGACGATGCGGTTCTTTAAACGCAGATTGCCGATCTGGCCCGGTTGTTGCAACAACATAAGTCACCCTCTCGCCTCGCCTGAAATTTGCGCGACGTTGTCTCTGCCTCGAAAAAGCGAGGTCTGTTATCGATCTTCAGCCCGTATGCTAACTACTGATTATTTATAGGTCAATCCGGTAAAATGAAAAACAATACTGAATTGCAGTCAAGAATAGGGCTTTCACAATGCGAAATCTCAACGCCTTACTGGTGTTCGCCAAAGTCGCAGAGACGCGCAGCTTTACCGTTGCAGCCCAGCGCTTAGGGCTCACCGCTTCGGCCATCAGCAAGTCTGTCGCCAGACTTGAGCAAGAGCTTGGGGTCAAACTGCTACAGCGCTCGACACGCTTAGTTAGCTTGACAGACGAGGGTTCAAGCTTTTACGAACGCTGCCGAAACATTTTGGCCGAGCTCGACGATGCGGAAAGCGCAGTCACCATGAGCAACGCCACGCCAAAGGGACGGCTGCGTATTCAAATGCCAGTCGGCTTTGGTCGACGCGTGATCGCACCAAAACTTTGGGCATTCACGCAGCAGCATCCAGAGTTGGTGGTGGATGTTGAGTTAAGCGATCGCGTGGTTGATCTGGCTTACGAAGGCATTGATGCCGCGATTCAGATTGGACCGGTGAGCGACTCGCGTGTGGTGGCGCGCAAGCTTTGTCGCTTAAGCTTTGCCGCCTGCGCCTCACCTGAATATTTAGCTAAACACGGTGAACCCGCCACCCCCGAAGAGCTTCAAACTCATCAATGCCTGGCTTACCTGCTGCCCATGACAGGCGGTCATCGCGAATGGCAATTTGCCAAAGATGGGCAGAATTTTTCTAAGTCGTTTTCGGGCGCCTTGAATATCAATAACGCAGAATCTTTGCTTGAGGCTGCGGTTGCTGGCGCTGGGATTACCATGATCAGTAACTTCATCGCAGCAGACGCGTTAAAAAGCGGAAAACTTAAGACTATCTTGCCCGATTACATCGTCGAAGGCCCCGAGGTGTTCGTAGTGTATTTGCCACGAAGCAATCTTTCGGCGAAAGTAAAGGCCTTTGTTGAATTTTTAACCCTGACTGTCGAGGGAATCGAACGTGCTTAGGGCGAATCTGGCCTCAACGCCAAACCCAACCTCGCCACCTGATATTTTCTGTACTCTCCGTTTCTTGACCTCTGTTTTTTCACACACTTACAAAAACTGATCATGACAACCCCTAAAACCACACTCAAACTCATGTCATCGATGGCGTTACGTAGCGTTCTTAACGAAGTCATCCCTGATTTTGAAAAACAAGCGGGTATCGCCGTTGAAATCAAATATGGTGCCACTGCAAAACTAAGCGAGCGTATTCGTGGCGGCGCCCGCGGCGATCTCGTGATCGCCGTCGCAGGTTCAATCAACGAACTCGAAGCCGAAGGCATTTTGCAACAGGGCGCGCGAGTCGATCTCGTCACCTCGGAAGTCGCCATGGCTGTCAAGCTTGGTGCACCCGTACCAGATATTTCGACCCAAGAGGCGTTTATTGCAACCCTACGCGCGTCGCGTTCATTCGTATTTTCTAAACAAGGGGCAAGCGGGATGTACTTCGCAAGCCTGCTCAAACGTCTTGGGTTAGATGAAGAACTTCGGCCTAAAGCAACTGTCTTGGCTGAAGGCCTCACGGGCGAACTTGTAGCCCGCGGTGAGATTGAACTCGCAGTACAGCAAATGAGTGAGCTGATGCAGGTGTCTGGAATCAATATCTTTGCCAAACTCCCTCCTGCCGTCCAACAATCGACCACGTTTTCAATTGGCGTATTTAAAGACCCAACCAAGCCTGAAGTGATCAGCGCCTTCAACGCGTTTATGCGCACACCGGTGGTCGCAGCGGTATACAAGCGTCAAGGTTTAGACCCAATCACTCCAGTCAAGGGTTAGGACCACTCAAACACGTCTAGGTTTAGATCCATTCACGCGTTAATCTTTAAGAGACCCTTTCATGACCAATGCCTTGCATGACCTAACTTTGGCACAAGCCGCAGAGCTTCTGCGCACGCGCAAACTCTCGCCACTTGATTACGTGAACCATCAAATAGCGCGTATTGAGGCGTATGACGTTCAACTGAGTGCGTTTATTACACCGACCTTCGACTTGGCACGCCAACAAGCCAAGGCGGCTGAGGCTCAGATCATGGCGGGCGACTATCGCGGGCCCATGCATGGCGTGCCCTTTGGGGCAAAAGACATCTACGAAACCGCAGACATTCTGACGACCGGCGGGTCACGTACAGCGCAGCACTATGTGCCTACCAAAGATGCCACGGTCGTATCTAAGCTCTATGGCGCTGGTGCTGTACTGATTGGCAAACTCAATACACACGAATTTGCACACGGCGGGCCCTCACTTGATTTACCTTGGCCGCCAGTGCGCAACCCTTGGGGGCTCGATCGGTTCAGTGGCGGCTCATCTAGCGGATCGGGGGCCGCAGTCGCCGCGGGGTTCGTGCCTGCAGCCTTAGGCACCGACACAGGGGGTTCGATTCGTGGACCAGCCTCACTGTGTGGCATCGCAGGCTTTATGCCTAGCTCAGGGCTAGTGAGTCGCACGGGCGTCATGCCTAACTCTTTTACGTTTGATCACTGTGGTCCCATGGCCTGGACGGTTGAAGACTGTGCACTGATGTTGCAAGCAATAGCCGGACACGACCCGAAAGACGGCAACAGCTTCGCTCAACCCATCCAAGATTACAAATCTCAGTTGGCCGGTGGCGTCAAAGGGCTGCGTATCGGAGTGCTGCGCCACTGGTGGGAAGAAGAAAACCCAGCCAATCCTGAACATCTCCAAGCACTTGAACGGGCCATCGATATCTTCAAACAACTAGGTGCCCACGTGGCAGACTGCCGCGTGCGTTCGATGCAAGACTACATGGATGTCAAGGTAGTTATCGCTGAGACAGAAATTTTTGCGGTACATCAGCATAATCTCATCAGTCGTCCAGGTGACTTTGGGCACGATTTCTTGAGTCGCATCCTACCCGCCTCGCTATTTCAATCCGTTGATTACTTGGCAGCGACGCGCGAGCATCGGCGGATGATCAACGAGATGCAACCCATTTATGAAAAGTTTGATTTGCTCTTGATGCCCACCTTCGGCCCAGCCAGCCCAATCACAGCGCATCGCCCCATCACCTTTTGGCAACGTGGCAACTCACAGGTGCTAGCCAACGTCTCTGGGGGCCCTGCACTCGCTGTGTGCTGTGGCTTTAACACTGCGGGGTTACCCATGGGCTTGCAACTCGTCGGTGCCCCGCAGGCTGATGCCTTAGTGTTACGCGCCGGCCACACCTATGAATTGGCAGCCGGCTTACGCGCGAAACGCCCAGCACTCGTTGCGGGTAACCAAGTGCCGGTACTCGCGCCGCAAAACTTAACACCTGACACCTCGGGCTGCGATGCTGCCACGCGCGAGCTTGCCCTGCGCATGGCAAAAAATGCTGGGCTTAAGTTAAACGAAGCACAAACCGAGATCTTGCTTGAGGCTGCGCCGTATGCCTTCGCAATGACTCAACGTTTGCGTAAAAATCGAAATTGGTTTGAAGAGCCTGCTAACGTTTTTAGAACTTAAGAGACACACTCATGATCAATCTTAAAAGCCGCCTCCAACAACCTGAAATTTTATTGGCACCTGGCGTGTATGACGCCTTATCAGCCTTGATGGCAGAGCAAGCAGGGTTTGAGGCCGTGTATATTTCTGGTGCCTCGGTGGCATATACGACGCTTGGGCGTTCTGACGTCGGGCTCACCACGTTTACTGAGGTCAATGAAAAGATCGTACAGATGCGTGATCGCATCAGTCTGCCCATCATCGTAGATGCCGACACGGGCTTTGGTAACGCATTGAATACCGAGCGCACCGTGCGCGGCTTTGAACGTAATGGCGCCAATCTCATTCAGCTTGAAGATCAGAGCTTTCCGAAGCGCTGCGGTCATCTGGATGGAAAAACGGTGGTATCCACCGCTGAAATGGTTGGCAAGATCAAAGCTGCTGTGAACTCACGCCACAGCAGTGACACGTTGATCATGGCGCGCACCGATGCCGTCGCCGTTGAAGGCTTTGAGCAAGCGCTCGAGCGTGCTGAGCACTACCTGGCAGCGGGTGCAGATATTTTATTCATCGAAGCCGTGCGCAGCGACGAACAAATGCGGATCGTGAATGAACGTTTTAAAGGTCGCGCACCTTTGCTAGCGAATATGGTCGAAGGCGGCAAAACGCCGGTTAAGTCAACCGCTGTGTTGCAAGAGCTTGGCTATTCAATTGCCATTTTTCCGGGCGGTACAGTGCGTTCAGTGGCAATGACCTTGCAGGCATACTTTGCAGAACTGAAAGCGACAGGTAGCACAGACGGCTTTCGCGACAAGATGTTTAACTTTGATGGCTTAAATAATTTGATCGGGACGCCTGAACTTTTGGCACGCGGCAAGCGCTATGAAAGTGGTGGTGAATAGCAATCGCCTGCACTTAAAAACTAATTTTGACTATTGATTGGAAACCCGCATGAAAACGTATCGTATCGCCACGATTCCCGGTGACGGCATTGGTAAAGAAGTGGTCCCTGAAGGGCAGAAAGTACTTGAAGCACTCGCACGTCAAAATCCCGCCTTGAAGTTTGAATTCGAAAACTTTGACTGGGGTGGCGACTATTACCGCAAGCACGGCATGATGATGCCTGAAAATGGCCTCGATCCTTTACGCAACAAAGACGCGATTTTGTTTGGCTCGGCGGGCGATCCGCACATCCCCGACCACATCACTCTATGGGGCCTGCGCTTAAAAATTTGCCAAGGCTTTGATCAGTACGCCAACGTGCGCCCTACCCGTATCTTGCCCGGCATTGACGCACCACTTAAGCGCTGCACCCCGGCCCAACTCGACTGGGTGATTGTGCGCGAAAACTCAGAAGGTGAATACTCTGGCGTGGGTGGTCGCGCACATCAAGGCCACCCGATTGAAGTCGCAACCGATGTCAGCATGATGACGCGTGCGGGTGTCGAGCGCATCATGCGTTACGCTTTCAAGTTGGCACAATCACGACCACGCAAATTGCTCACTGTTGTGACCAAATCAAACGCCCAACGCCACGCCATGGTGATGTGGGATGAAATCGCGGTACAGATTTCTAAAGAGTTTCCGGATGTGACTTGGGACAAAGAGTTGGTGGACGCCGCCACAGCACGGATGGTCAACCGCCCCGCGACATTGGATACTTTGGTGGCGACCAACCTGCACGCCGATATTTTGAGCGATCTCGCAGCCGCCTTAGCAGGTAGTCTGGGTATCGCTCCGACAGGTAATATCGACCCCGAGCGACGCTATCCATCGATGTTTGAGCCGATCCACGGCTCGGCTTTTGACATTATGGGCAAAGGCTTGGCAAACCCGATTGGTACCTTTTGGTCAGTGGTGATGCTGCTCGAGCATCTGGGCGAACAAGCCGCAGCCGATCGTTTGATGGCCGCGATCGAAGCGGTGACCGCCAACCCAAGGCTGCACACGCGTGATTTAGGCGGTTTAGCCACCACTGCCCAAGTGACCGCGGCGGTGTGCGAAAAAATCGCCTAAGAGATACGCAATACGTTAAGGCGTGGGCTGAATCTGTTGTAAGTCAGCCACGCGTTTAGCCACTAGCATCGACCACTTGTTAAAGGCTGCCTTGGCATAGCCCCAAGACTGAAACGAACTCATATAGCCATTTGCCCAAGTTTGAGCCGCTTGGGCCGCGCCTGCGTTCAGTTCTGCTGCATATTTTCGACCAATCTCGGTATCGCGACACTCGGCCAATACCGCGCCCGTCGCGCCGTCGCGAAACTGCATTTCCATGCCTGTTTCGCCCAAATAGGGGGTCGACCCAGCCGGGCGCCCGGTGACCTTACCTGAACTCGCCTCAGCAATAAACGCATACGGGATCAAGGTACCCGCAACGCTACCGGGCACAGAGGTCGGTACCAAATCTGTCAGGGCAATCCGTAGTACCACCACGCCGGCCCCGGCTTGTGCCACAACAGGTATCTGAGGTTTAAGCGAGTCGTGAAGCGTCTGATAAAAGTAATCGGTTAACTGCTTCAAGTCGGTTGGGTCAACCGTAGGGACTTTGCCATCTTTTGAATCTTTCGGTGCCGTCAACGATACGACGATCGGCGTGATCTGGATTTTTTTATATTTTTTTGGATCAAAGCGAGTATCACGCCAACACTCGATGCCTTGCATCGCAGCCACCGGTTTGAGCTTGGCGTAATTCGTTAAGAATCCGCTTTGCGTCAAACGGGCTGCGTCAATCGCCGTCACGTTCTCGCCAGTACCAAGCGCAGCCTCATAGGTTTTACAGCCAGTGAGCGCGCCCCCAACAAGCGCACATAAACCTGCACCCACAACTAACCGACTGCGCAAGAACAATGTTTTGGCGTCACGCATCTACTTCGCCTTACCCATGACATAGTCTGGCAGCACCGTCACCACCTCAGGGAAAACCGTAACGATCACGATACAAATGACCAGACAGATAAAAAACGGAATCGCAGCAAGCGCAATCGTATTGCTGTCTTTGCCCGTCATGTTTTGCAACACGAATAAGTTAAACCCCACCGGTGGCGTGACCTCGGCGATCTCAACCAACAAGACGATAAAGATTCCAAACCAGATCAGATCGAAACCCGCTTTTTGAATCATCGGCAAGACGACCGCAGCGGTCAGCACAATCATGCTGATGCCATCGAGCGCAGTCCCTAAAATCAGATAGACCACCACCAAACAACCAATCAGGGCATAGGGCGAAAGTTGCATGGCATTGACCCACTCAGCCAATTCGCGAGGCACGCCGGTAAACGCCATCGTTTTGGTCAAGAAGGCCGCACCAGCCAAGATGATCATGATCATGCAACTGGTGCGTGTGGTGCCCATCAAGCCTTCCCAGAAATTTTTCCAGGTCAACGAACGGCCGTAAGCTGCGATCGCTAACGAACCAAACACCCCATAGGCCGCGCACTCGGTTGCTGTGGCATAACCAGCCACCAACACCCAAACGATAAAGATAATCAGTAGCGCACAGGGGATTAAGTTACCGCTTTTACGCACCTTTTCAAGAAAACTTGACGGGGGATCGGCAGCAGGAACTTTTGATGGATTACGGATCGACCACCAAGCGATATAGCCCATAAACAAAGCCATCAAAATCGCAGAAGGAATAAAACCCGCAAGAAAGATTCGAATAATTGAAGCGTCGGCAGCGACGGCGTACACCACCATCGTGATCGAAGGTGGGATCAGAATCCCCAACGTGCCAGACGTGGCCAAGGCACCCAAGGCCAGCTTTTCGTCGTAGCCGCGTTTTTTAAGCTCAGGCAAGGCCACTTTTGCGATGGTGGCACAGGTGGCCGCAGACGAGCCGCTAACTGAACCGAAAATCCCGCAACCCAACACCGTCGTGTGCATCAGCCGGCCCGGCACGCGGTTCAGCCACGGGCGCAGACCTTCAAACATTTCTTCACTTAACTTGGTTCTGAACAGAATCTCACCCATCCAGATGAACAAGGGTAAGGCCGCAAGCTCCCATGAGGCGTTTGTTTCCCAAAAGGCTGAGAACAAATTTTTACCGGGTTGTGTATTCACAAAAAAAGCTTGCCCGACCCAGCCGCAAATCGCCAAGGTCATGGCGATCCAGATTCCGCCCGATAAAAACAACAACATGATGATCAGTAAAAACAGACCAATTCCGAGCGTATCCATAAAGTATCTCTAAAAATTGCAGACTAAGCGTCAGAAAAAATAACTGACTCTCGCCCTTGGGTGCGAAGCGTTCTGAAGGGCCAACTACGACACGCGCGACCGCTACCTAAATGGCAACGCACTAAGCGCGCATACGCCACGTTACACATCAGAAGAAAAGTCACCCTTCGCATGACGCTCTTCAACAGCAACGACAAAGGTTGGGCGATTACCGCGCGCGACAATGACAAGTTCGTCGACCACAGCAATAAAAAATAACCAGGCCCCGATCAGAAAAGACATTTGTGGGATCCACATTGGCATGGGCAAGAGCCCGCCAGCAACGTCTTTAAAGACATAGCTTTCGTAGGTAAACAAGGTAGCGGACCAGGCCAGATACCCCACCGCAACCGCGGCACAGGCAAGCGACACCAATTCGAAAAGGTGACGCGGCTTGGGTGCAAGTTTTTCGAGCAGCAGGGTGACGCGCACAAAATCGCCGTGCTTAAAGGCATGCGCCATCGCTAAAAATGCTGCTGCGGCACACAACCAGGCCACAACGTCGTTGACGGCCCCTGTCTTCACACCAAATTCGCGCAGCACGCTTTGCCCAATCATCAAGGCGCAAATCGCGCACACGCACAGAGCGGCAATGCCGCCCGCCACGAGGTACAACGTATCAAGAAACTTTCTCATGGGGCGACATCACTTTGGTCTAAAGAATCAAAAAAATAAATTACTTGGCGGGTACAAGTTTGCGATACTCGGCAATCAAAGTTGTGCCTTGGGCGCCGGCTTTCTTCTCCCAGTCAGTCAAAAGCGTGGCGCCAATTTTGTTGAATTCAGCTAAGAAAGTGGCCGACGGAACCGTAATGGTCATGCCGTTGTCAGTCAGGATTTTTTTCAACGAAGCTTCTTTGTCTTCGCTGGTTTTCCAGCCACGCGTTTGGGCTTCAGCCGCAGCTTTCGTGACTGCGTCTTGAGTGGCTTTATCCAAAGCGTTGAAGGCTTTCAAACTCACAATGACAGCATTCTTTGGAATGAAGGCCTGAAAGTCGTACCAAAACTTCATGCTTTCATACGTTTTTGTATCAACGCCCGTCATGCTCGAAGACAAATAGCTTTCTACCACGCCCGTGGCAAGCGCCTGGCTTAGCTCAGCGGCTTGAATCGTGACCGGAACCATATTCATTAACTCAGCCAGACGGGCCGTAACAGGCGAATACGATCTCCATTTCAGACCTTTCATCTCTGCGACCGAGTTCACAGGCTTTTTGGTGTAGATCCCCTGCGGATTCCAAGGCACCGTAAATAGAATCTTCATCCCTTGAGCTTCTAAATATTTGTCAAGTGCTGGGCGCTGCACCTGGTCAAGACTTTTGGCTTGGGCATAATTGCCAACCAAATTAGGCATGCCATCCATACCGAACACCGGATTTTCATTTTCATAGTTAACCAGCAGAATCTCGCCTAACTGAGCCTGACCACCCTGCACGGCCCGCTTGATTTCTGGAGCTTTAAACAACGACGCATTGGCGTGCACCACAATTTTGAGCTTGCCTGCGGTGGCAACATCCACTTGTTTGGCAAAATATTCAAGGTTCTCAGTATGGAAGTTGGCCGGCGCATACGCCGAAGGCAAATCCCATTTGGTTTGGGCCTGAGCCAAGCTGGTCAAACCAACACAGGCCACGGCGGCAGCCAAGCGAATAAGAGGTAAGCGGGACATGATGTCTCCTGGACAAAGGATAGTGGTGAAAAGGACAACTTAGGGGTAACAACTAAACTGCTCCTGAACGGCGCAGACCGCGACTGCGGCATTGCAACATCGCAGATGGAAAACATAGTAACGAAGAAGTAAGATTAATGGTCAAAAGTGACCAAAAAAATTCAAAAAACTTGGAGAGCAAAGTTGAACGCACGCTACGAATTACTGCTGAAAGGAAACAGTTTAAGCTTCAAAGGGGGCTTTTTTGGGCTCTGCAATGTGGCGTTGCTCACCGCAGCAGACGGCACTCGTATTCTGTTTGATACCGGCCACTATTGCGTGCGCAAAGCCTTGTTGGCAGGTCTCAAAGAGCGCGGGCTGGCGCCTACGGATATCGACTTGGTGTTTTTATCCCATCTACATTTTGACCATTGTCAGAATCTGGACTTATTCAAAGGGGTCAAAGTGTGCGTCAGTGAAACCGAATTGGCCTACGCTCGCAATCCGCACCCAGATGACCTGTTCGTCCCCTGGAAAATTCATGAACTGCTCGCCGAGTTTGATGTCCGTGTGTTGCCCAAGCGCGGCGAACTCGTACCGGGCGTGGAACACTTCGAGGTTCCGGGTCATACCACCGGCTCGCAAGCACTGCGTTTCACGCAGGCCGACGGGCGTCGTGTAGTCTTGGCCGGCGACGCGGTCAAATATCCTAAAGAGGTATTAGCCCAAATGAGCGACATGTGCTTTGCCTCACCCGAAGACTCAAAGCGCTCAATTGCCGAGATCTGCGAAGGCACCGATGTGATAGTGCCAGGGCATTTTCCTGAGATTTTCAAGCGCAATGGCGGCTGGATCTGGGATGAACCACCCACGATCGAACTGATTTTGCGCTAGAAACAACGGCTTGTTCAATCATATTTTGAACCGTTTGGATTTTGCACATTTTTAATTTTTATTTGTCTGCCTTGCACTTTAGTTTGTACATTTCTAATTTTTTTAGGTATAGTCAAATTTCGATGGGGAGTAGCTCCAGTTCTTTGTGATCCGGTTCGAATTTGATCTCACAGAGGGCACGTCAAGTCGTCATTACGAAGCGAAAGCTTCCGGCTTGTCGGGCATATAACTGAACCATAACAAGCCGAGCAAGACCTTCGATCAGTGGCCTAACAAGGTCCGCGTCGCTATGGGCGTTTTGTTGATTTTTCAACGATCGCCCTGGCCTTGCGTTCATTGTTTAGGTTTTGATTGATTGTCCTTTTTAGGTTTGAACAATGGAATTATTCTCCTCCGTCTGGTGGTCGGCCCTGCTCGCCATCATTTTGATTGACCTCGTACTCGCGGGTGACAACGCAATCGTGATTGCGCTGGCTGCTCGTAAACTTCCTCCTGCTCTACAAAAGAAAGCCATCTGGTGGGGTACCGTTGGGGCGATTGTCGTGCGCTCTAGCTTAACGGTTATCGTTGTGTGGCTGCTCAAAATCCCCGGGCTTATGTTGGTTGGCGGCCTTGGGCTTCTGTGGATTGCCTGCAAATTGATTCTCGATACCGGGGATGACAAAGAGCACGACATTCACGTCACCTCCTTTTGGGGTGCGATGAAAACCATTATCGTGGCCGATGCCTTAATGGGCATTGACAACGTTCTTGGTGTCGCTGGCGCTGCGCAAGGCTCGTTTGATCTTGTGGTAATTGGCTTGCTGATCAGCGTTCCGATCGTTGTGTTTGGCAGCACGCTAGTGCTCAAAATGGTCGAGCGTTGGCCTGTCATCATCAATATTGGCGCAGCCGTTCTCGCTTTCACAGCGGCCAAAATGATCACCGACGAGAAACTACTCGACCCGATTTTTGACGGCACCGCACGTATTAACGAGATCGCGCGTTGGACAACCTATGTCGTTGCAATCGCTGCTGTGCTGATCACAGGTAAATATGCATCCCGTAAATCGAGTCCCAACAGCAACACGCTCCCTTCCTCCAAAACTGCCCATCAAAAAAATTAGGAGATTGTTAAATGGAAACCCTTATTGTTTATATTAATGATTCTGAGCATGCTCGCAGCCAACTCGCGACGATGATTGACTCACGTCAACCAACAAAGTGCGTCTTGGTGGGCTGCCCTCCAAAGCTCAACCGCCATATTTCACGCTGGATTTCAGGCGGTGCTCGCAAAAAGTGGCAAACACAGTGGTCAGACACTACGTGTGCTGAAGTCTCGAAGGGCTTTGCTTCTGAGGGACATCAATTTGTTCATCGCGTTGCTTTTGGCCCTCTGATCAATGTCACAAAGCAACTTCAAGGAGAGTTTTTTGGGGCACGAGTGCTTGACGCGCGCAAACCCAAATTGGCACAAACTGCAGAACCGCTGGTCGAAGGGCAACAAGCTCGGCCTGACCTTGCATCAACGGCCATGGGGGTCGCCGCGACCACCGCGATTTTTGCTTTAGCGGTTGATTAACGTTTTTTTAGTACTCACGAATACCCCTTCGCGCTCGCGAAGGTAAAGATTCGAATTTCCAACTATGATTGACAGGCTCAGGCTCTCTTTTGAGAGCCTGAGCCTTTGTTCGACCTGAACCGATCAACGACCCGTACTTTGGGTCGACCTCAGTCAAAAAGTTAGTCTGATTTTTTATCCCGTCAGAGTCACGACGGGATACCCACCTGATAATTGATAAAAATGACAGAGACAACTCAATCTTCACCCCCCCCTGTTGGCCCGTTTGCCGGACTCACCGTCATCGAACTCGGCCATAGCGTCGCAGCACCCTTTGCCGGGCAAATCCTAAGTGAACTGGGGGCTCGCGTCATCAAAATTGAGAAGGCCGACGGAGACGATGCACGTCGTTGGGGGCCTCCTTTCTGGGAGGGTGCCTCGGCTTTTTTCCAATCGTTGAACCGTAACAAGCAGTCTGTGGTCTGTGAACTACGCGACCCAGACCAAATCACCGCACTCAAAGACTTCATTTGCAACGAAGCGGATATCGTCATACAAAACCTGCGTCCGGGTCACGTCGAACAACTGGGGCTAGACGGTAAAAGTTTGCTCACTCGCCAACCACGCCTGATTTATTGCAGCTTAGGGGCTTTTGGTCGCGAAGGGCCGCTCAAGACGCGACCAGGGTACGACCCACTCATGCAGGCGTTTGGCGGCATCATGAGCACCACCGGAGAGCCCGGGCGCCCAGCGGTGCGCGTGGGTGCCTCGATTGTCGACATGGGCACGGGCATGTGGGGCATTATCGGTATTCTGACTGCGCTCTATGAGCGTCAAGTGTCGGGCGTGGGTCGCATCATTGATGTCTCGTTATTCGAGACCGCCACGAGCTGGGTGTCTTTACTTGCATCCCAATACCTGGCATCAGGCCAACTAGCAGGCAAGCAAGGCTCTGGCGCACCGGGCATCGTGCCCTACAAAGGTTACCTCACCAGCGATGGCGAGATCGTGATTGCGGCGGGCAGCGACAGCTTGTTTAAGTCGCTTGCTAAAGTCTTGGGGCGCCCCGAATGGCTTGACGACTCTCGCTTTGTCGATAATCCCAAACGCGTAGACAACCAGACTGAGCTCTATGGGATGATCGAAGCAATCGTTGCCACTCAAACGACTGCCCATTGGACGGCTCTACTAGAGGCCGCAGGGGTACCCTGCGCGCCGGTCAATGACTTGGCCCAGATGCTGGCCCACCCGCAAACCGAGGCGCTTGGCTTGGTTCAAGACGTACCTGGCACCGGCATGCGGTTTCTTGGCCTGCCAATTAGCTTCGATGGCGTACGTCCAAAACCACTTGCGCCACCTCCAAAACTTGGTGAACATACCGCTCTGTTATTAAAAAGGAAAACCCCATGACTGCCTTACCAAACTACGAGACAATTGCCACAGAAGTGATCGGCGCGCATGTCTTGAAAGTCACGATCAATCGTCCGCAAGTGGGCAATGCCGTTAATACCCAGATGGGCCACGACATGTTGGATCTCTGGAACCGCTTAACCGCTGACGCGGGTGATATCCGCTGCGTCGTCTTAACCGGCGCCGGAGAAAAAATATTTTGTGCCGGTGGCGATTTGAAAGAGCGCAACGGCATGACGAAAAAACAATGGACACTGCAACACGAACTGTTTGAGCGGATGTACTGGACTCTGGTGGATTTGCCCGTGCCAGTGATTGCTGCGGTCAACGGACACGCCTATGCGGGCGGCCTTGAAATGGCTTTGTCGTGCGATTTTATTTATGCAAGCAACGCTGCGCGCTTTGCGTTAACCGAAGTCACGCTGGGCATCATGCCTGGTGCGGGCGGTACGCAAAACCTGCCGCGTGCGATTGGCGAGCGCCGCGCCAAAGAAATCCTGATGACTGGCAAGCCTTTTAACGCACAACAGGCCAACGAGTATGGCTTGGTCAATGCCGTACTCGAGCCAGCTGACGTCTTGCCTCGCGCACTTGAAACAGCCGAAGCCATTGCCAGCAATGCTCCACTATCAGTTCGTCAGATCAAAAAATCAGTACGCTTTGGAGGTCAAATGGAGCTGCGGACAGCCTTCAGATTTGAGATTGAGGCATACAATCATTTGATTGGTACTGAAGATCGCATGGAAGGGATCGCGGCCTTTAATGAAAAACGTAAAGCGATTTTCAAAGGGTGTTAAATGAAGTCAACGCTACGCGCCGATATCGACCCAGCGGTGAGCGCGGCAAAAATTTAACAAAATAACAAAATAACAAAATAACAAAATAACAAAATAACAAAATAAAGAAATAAAGAAATAACGAATGAACAGCACAGCAAATAATAATTTTGATACGGAGCACCTAACATGACTCAAACAACCCACTCACTCACCATCGACACCGGCTTGGATTACCCAGAGATTCGCGAGGGCGTGAAACGCGTTTGTGCAGATTTCCCTGGGTCATACTGGCGCGGTCTGGAAGAAAAACTTGCATATCCCACAGAGTTTGTCCAGGCACTCACCGCTTCGGGTTACTTGGGCGCGCTGATCCCTGAAGAATACGGTGGCAGCGGCATGCCGTTGCGCGCGGCCATGGTGATTCTTGAAACGATTCATGAATCAGGCTGTAACGCAGGCGCCTGTCATGCGCAGATGTACACCATGGGTACAGTGATGCGCCATGGCAGCGAGGCTCAAAAGAAAAAATACCTACCCGATATCGCTGCTGGCAAAGTGCGCTTACAAGCCTTTGGTGTCACCGAACCCACCACCGGCACTGATACAACCAAGCTGAAGACTCGCGCCGAACGCCAAGGCGATCACTATGTGATCAATGGTCAAAAGGTGTGGACATCACGTGCCTTGCACTCTGACTTGATGTTGCTGTTGGCGCGTACCACACCCATTGATCAATGCAAAAAGAAAAGCGATGGCCTTTCGGTATTTTTGTTAGATATTCGTGACGGTCTGGGCAAGGGGCTTGAGATTCGCCCACTGAAGGCGATGATCAATCATCATGCTACCGAAGTCTTTTTTGATAATTTGAAGATCCCGGCTGATAATTTGATTGGTGAAGAAGGCAAAGGCTTTAAATACATTCTTGATGGCATGAATGCCGAACGTATTTTGGTGTCTGCCGAAGCGATTGGCGACGCGCGCTGGTTCACGAAAACAGCCGTCGCCTATGTCAACGAGCGTCGTGTCTTTGATCGTCCAATCGGTCAAAATCAAGCGGTGCAGTTTCCGATTGCACGCGCACATGCCGAAACTGACGCAGCTGATTTGGTCTTGCGTCGCGCGGCTGCACTCTTTGATGCGGGCCTGCCTTGCGGCGACGACGCCAACATGGGCAAGCTGCTCGCCTCGGATGCAACCTGGCACGCGGCAGAAGCCTGCTTGCAATGTCATGGCGGTTTTGGCTATGCGAAAGAGTATGACGTCGAGCGTAAATGGCGTGAAACGCGTCTCCTTCAGATCGCGCCCATCTCGACTAACTTGGTGCTCTCGTACATCGGTGAGCACATGCTAGGTATGCCTCGCTCATTTTAAACAATCATCAAAACAAAGAGACAAACATGACTGGATTAACCCAAGCCCTCGCCGCCTTTGTCGCCGCCCCCACCTTTGGCAGCAATGAACAAGGTGCACTCGCCGTTGCTAAAACAGGTTTTATGGACACGATCGCCACCATGTTGGCCGGCCACAACGAGCCGGTTGTCAACATCGTGCGTCAGTTTTTTGCCAATGCGACAACACCTGCTGAAGCACCTGTCCCCTTTTTAGGGACAATGCACCCAGCGGCTCAGGCGGCGTTCATCACCGCAGTCGCTGGCCATGCGCTTGACTACGATGATGTTGCGTTGTCCGGCCATCCAAGCACGGCCCTGGTACCCGCCATCTTGGCTGAAGGCTATCTGCTCAACAGCTCGGGGCTTGACGCCTTACGCGCGTATGTCGTGGGCTATGAAGTCTGGGCCGAACTCGTCAGTCGCGAGCCTGACCAGTATCACTTGAAAGGCTGGCATCCAACTGGCGTGTTTGGCGCTGTTGGCGCCGCCGCTGCCGTCGCCTACCTACGCCGCTTAAATGTGGCGGACACACGCCAAGCGTTGGCGATTTCAGCCAGTCTGGCCAGCGGCCTGGTTGCCAACTTTGGCACGATGACAAAACCCTTTCATGCTGGGCGCGCAGCGGCGCACGGCATTGAGGCAGTTCGTTTGTCGATGCTTGGCATGACTTCAGCACCCGATGTCTTTGAACACCAAGCGGGTTATCTCAATGCCTTATCCAAGGCTGGACGTGTTGACCGAACCCGCCCTGCAGACACCTTAGGCAAAACCTTGCGCATCTTAGAGACTGGGTTATCGATCAAGCGCTACCCCGTGTGTTACTCCTCACACCGTACCATCGACGCAGTCATCAAAATTGTCGAAGCAGAAAATCTGCAACCTAGTGAAATCAAGAACGTCCATGTCATCACTGGTGTTGCCCAAGCTTCGATGCTGAGAAACCATCGTCCTGTCACGGGGCTAGAAGCCAAATTTAGTGGTGAGTTCGCAGTAGCCTCGGCGATTGTTGCCCGCGACGTCGGTTTGTCTCAGCTCACCGACGAATTTTCGACCCGTGCGGACGTCTCAGGACTGTATAGCAAAGTCTCGATTGAATCCGTGGATACCGTGTGCCCACTCGATCCGGCCTTTGCATTCACAGATCGTGTCACCATTGAAACCAATGACGGTCGCAAGTTCGATTCTGGAGAGATTCGGTTTCCGTTAGGTCATGCCTTGAACCCGATTGACGCGGTTGGCCTCAAACGTAAGTTTATGGATTGCATTGAAACCGGCAAGACTGCAAACAGTGCGATCAAGGGGGCGGATGCCGGACTATATGATCGTCTCGCAACCTTAGAGACTCTTCCGAGTCTGCGAAACCTTTTTAAATAATTGCCTGAGCCGCCGCGTCTCGTCAGAGGCGGCGGCTCATGGCCGTAGACAGGCCGCTTGCCCCAGTATGAGTTACAGCGTTGTGTGGTTTAAACGTGATCTGCGGCTCAATGACCACGCAGCACTGAGTCAAGCGCTCTGTCAAGGCCCTGTGTTGTGCCTCTACATCGTCGAACCCTCTTTGTGGCGCAGCGCCGATGCTGCGACTCAACATTATCACTTTTTGCTCGAAAGCCTGCGTGACCTGTATCTTGAGTTCAAACGACGCGGTGGTCTGCTTCGGGTTGTGACCGGCGAAGCCGTCGACGTGCTCGATAAACTTTACGCGCTCCAACCCTTCCACACCCTATATGCACATCAAGAAACTGGTAACGCCCTGTCGTATGCACGCGATCGCGCCGTTGCGCGCTGGTGCCGCACGCATGCAATCCCCTGGCGACAAAGTCAGCACTTTGGGGTCAGCCGCGGGCTAAAGGATCGCGACCTCTGGAAAGATCTTTGGGATCAACACGTCGGGCAACCCTGCTTACCTGCGCCAACCGCAATCGCTTGCGTTGCGCTGCCCTGGGCTGAGCCTGCACTGCCCACGGCCGCAGCCCTCGGCTTGGACCCCAGCGAGCCCGCGCAACGACAACGTGGCGGGCGCACCCTCGCCCTAGACGTTTTGAACAGTTTTTTAAACGATCGAAGCCAACAATACCGCGGAGGGATTTCTTCCCCCCTTTCAGCGCCCACCGCCTGTTCACGTCTGTCAGCGTATCTGACCTTTGGCTGCCTGAGTCTGCGCGAAGTCGTGCAAGCCACTACCCAACACTTACAGGCCTTGAGCCCTGCGCAAACCTGGCATAAAAAGGGCTTAACGGCCTTTATCAGCAGACTGTATTGGCACTGCCACTTTATCCAAAAACTTGAAAGCGAACCCGAGATTGAATTTCAAAACATGCACCGAGGCTACGATGGTCTGCGTGAAAACGACTGGAACCCTGCGCACTTTGAAGCTCTGAAGGCGGGCCAAACCGGTTGGCCAATGGTCGACGCCTGTGTCGCGATGTTGCGCGAGACTGGTTGGTTGAATTTTAGAATGCGTGCAATGTTGGTATCGACTGCCGCCTACCCGCTTTGGTTGGACTGGCGCCCGGTGGGGCATTGGTTGGCGCGTCAGTTCTTGGATTACGAACCCGGCATCCACTGGAGTCAGCTACAAATGCAATCTGGCACCACGGGGATCAATATCCCACGCATCTACAACCCGATTAAACAGGCGCAAGATCACGATCCAAACGGTATGTTTGTCAGACGATGGCTACCCGCGATGCGCCGCGTGCCTGACACCTGGTTGCTTGAGCCTTGGAAAATGCCCCACTCGCTTCAAGAGCAACACAACGTATACGTCAGCAAAGACCTCAGTGTGCCGATCGTCGAGCTTGAGGCGAGCACGCGAGCAGCCAAACAAAAGCTCTACGCCCTGAGGGCTCAGGATCACGTGCGCGCAACCAAGCGCGAGGTGGTTCAAAAGCATGGCTCTCGCAAACGTCCGGGATCCGTCAAACAAAAACCTGTCTCAGCACCCGCAAGTCAACAACAAACTCTAGACTTCTGATGTCAAACGACTCTTCGATGCGCGGCGTCAACAAACACAATCTGCCCAGTAAAAACTGTCTGACCTGCCTGCGCCCGTTTACCTGGCGCAAAAAATGGGAACGCGACTGGGACAACGTCAAGTATTGTTCTGAACGCTGCCGGCGCACGGCGATCGGAAAAAAATAATGACTGCCATCTATTGGTTTCGCAACGATTTGCGCCTATGTGATCAACCGTCATTTAAAAACGCCTGCGCGCAAGCCACTCGGCTCTTGCCGGTCTTTATCCATGACAGCGCTTATGTTGCACCAACCCGCTGGGGCTTTGAGCGATTAGGGCCTCACAGAAAGTACGCTCTGCGCTCGGCGCTTCAAGCACTTAAGTTGCAACTACGTCAACAACAGAGCGATTTACTTGAGTACAGGGGCGACCCGTGTCAAACGCTAATTGCACTGGCCAAACAAGTTGGTGCTGAGACAATTTTTTGTGAAGACATCGCTGCACCCGACGAGCAGCAGCAAGTCATGAGCCTCAGGCGAGCGGGCTTGACCGTCAACACCCTTTGGCACTCGAGTCTGTTGGATCCACATGACTTGCCGTTTGCAATTGAACAACTACCTTTAGTTTTTACAGAGTTTAGAGTAGCCGTTGAGAAAGCAAACGTGCTTGTGCGGCCGCCTGAAGCCGCGCCGGCAAGCGTGCCGCCGCTTCCCGAGAGGCTTGTACAAAACAGAACAATAGAAAGCGACCAGACAGCGAATTTGCCATCTGAGCGGTTTGGTTCGTCTGATTCGTCTGATTCGTCTGATTCGTCTGATTCGTCTGATTCGTCTGAGTCTTTCGTTAAACTTGATGCGCGCAGCTCACTGACTTTTTCAACTGCAAACGATTTTGCCGGCACACTGGGAGGGCTCAGGCACACCCAGCAATATTTTGAACGCCAACTGGCGCATAGCTATAAAGCTACCCGTAACCAGCTGTCAGGATTAGATTATTCAACAAAGTTTTCAGTGTGGCTAGCCTCGGGTGCACTCTCGGCCAGAATGCTTTACCAACAGTTGCAAGACTTCGAAGCTGAGCATGGCGCGAATGACGGCAGCTATTGGATTTGGTTTGAATTGCTCTGGCGCGATTATTTTAGATTTTTACATCTGAGATTTGGGGCTCAACTCTATCGGCGCTCGGGCTTGCGCCAGCCCGCAGCTGTAGAGCAACAGAGCCCGCGTAGCGTCGAACCAGAGTTGAATGAACGCACCACACACACGGGTGGCGCTGTCATCACTGCGCCGGCACAAGTTGAACAATTTAAACGCTGGTGTCTAGGACAATGTGGTGAGCCCTTTATCGATGCTGGGATGCGTGAGTTAAAACAGACCGGCTATCTTTCGAACCGAATGCGACAGGTCACGGCAAGTTATCTCATTCACACACTGAAGCTCGATTGGAGAGCCGGCGCTGCGTGGTTTGAGGCACAGTTAATCGACTACGACGTATATAGCAATCAAGGCAACTGGCTCTACATCGCGGGGCTTGGTACCGATCCGCGGGGTGGTCGCGCGATGCGTACCGACAAACAAGCGGTCGAGCACGACCGCGACGAAACTTACCGTAAACAATGGGGCACGCTTTGACGACCTTAAGACTCATCCTCGGCGATCAACTCAACCCTGAGCATTCGTGGTTTTTAAGACCACGGGCCGATGTCGTGTTTGCCTTAGTTGAAATGCGCCAAGAGACGGATTACGTTTTGCATCATGCACAGAAAGTCATTGCGATTTTTGCGGGGATGCGTGATTTGGCCCGTTTGCTACAAGAGCGCGGGCATCGAGTGCACTACCTGAAGATTGATGATCCGACCAATCAACAAAGCCTGACGGCTAACCTTGATGCGCTAATGGCTCGGTACACCTGCACCCACTTTGAATACCAAGAGCCTGATGAGTGGCGTCTTGACCAGCAACTTCAGCACTATGTCAGAGCCAGTTCACTTCATTGCGCTGCAGTGTCGAGCGAGCATTTTTATACAACGCGCTTAGAGGTGGCAACATTATTCGCCGGGCAAAAAACCTGGCTCATGGAACGGTTTTACCGCCACATGCGCACGCAACACAAGATCTTAATGCTCGACACGAAGCGTCCGGTCGAAGGAAAATGGAACTTCGATCACGACAATCGTAAGGCCTGGTCAGGCATACCAGCCGAACCGGCAGACCGGCGCGTAAGGCATGATCATTCAGCGTTATGGTCGAGCATTGACGCTGCGGGTGTACGAACCTTTGGCGCACCGAACGCCGCACACTTTGCGTGGCCGTTAAATCGCGCTGAGGCTCTGGCCTGTTTGGCTGATTTCATTGAGCACGCGCTACCTCACTTTGGCGACTTTCAAGATGCGCTGAGCACAAAGGGCTGGCGACTGTTTCATTCGCTCTTATCCTTTGCGTTAAATACAAAAATGTTGAATCCGCGCGAGGTGGTCGAACGCGCGCAACAAGCTTGGCTCGATAAAAAAATTACGATCGCTACTGCCGAGGGCTTTATCCGCCAAATTTTGGGCTGGCGTGAGTACATCCGTGGTGTGTATTGGGGCAAGATGCCCAACTACGGCGAGCAAAATTATTTTGCACAGAGCACAGCCTTACCAACCTGGTTCTGGACCGGAAACACCAAGATGCGCTGCCTAGAACAGTCAATTGGACAATCTCTAGAACACGCCTACGCACACCATATTCAACGCTTGATGGTGATTGGCAATTTTTCTTTGCTAGCCGGGCTCAATCCAGACGAAGTGCACCAGTGGTATTTAGGCGTCTATATCGATGCCTTTGAATGGGTTGAGCTCCCCAACACAATCGGGATGAGCCAGTTCGCCGATGGGGGCATGCTGGCGACCAAACCCTATGTGTCGAGCGCAGCGTATATTGACCGTCAGGGCGACTACTGCAAGGGCTGTCATTACGACAAAAAGAAGCGCGAAGGCGAACGCGCCTGCCCCTTCAATGCCTTGTATTGGGATTTTTTTGATCGTCATCGCGCTAAGCTCGCAGACAACTTTCGTCTGGCGATGGTGTATCGCAATCTCGACAAAATGGATGACCTCGCGCTGGACGCCTTACGCGCACAGGCAAACAAGACTCGTTCGCAACTAGAGTCGCTATAGTTCAAAGACTGAGGTTTTTTAGAATACGTGGCGTTTGTTTGACTACACTAGCGTATCGCCCAACAAATTTTTTGAACGAACGTATCGCCCAACAGATTGTTCGAGTTCAGTCGCTGATTTGTGCGTCAAACCTCTCCCGACAGGGTGAGTAGTATTTCAACTGTTTTTGTGTGAACCCTTTATATGCTTGAGCACTCGCCCGTCACTGTGTCTTTATCTCAACTTTTACCTCAACTTGAGGCAGAAGGTTATGCGGTGCTCGACGCAACGACAGTTGCACACTGGGCCCAACACCCGCTCGCTGAGCTCACAGCGCTCGTACCAGACTGGGAAGGCATGCCCGAGGATGCCTATCTAAAAGATGGCGGGCACTATCGCCTGCGTCGCCACTCTTGTTTTGTATTTGAAAATAATCAACTCACGCTTGCGCCTGCACGCGCGCATTGGCAGTCTTTATCCTACAACGCCCTGCATGGCGGTATGCAACGCTGGTTTGAGCCTATGCGCACGCAAACAATTGAACAAGCTGTCTGGATAGACTTGTTGAGTGCCTTTGCGCGTGCTGCAGACTCTCTGCATCGTGCAAAGCAACCCACCGTTGCAGTCACGCGCTGGTGTATTGAGGCGCATCAATTCAGAATCGACACCAAAGCGGGTATTGGTCGTCCGACGCCTGAGGGCGCGCACCGTGATGGCGTCGACTTGGTCGGTGTATTCATGATCAATCGTAAAAATATCAAAGGCGGCGAGACGCGTGTTTTCGATGCCACGGGTACCTCGGGGCAGAGATTTACGTTAAGCGAATCATGGTCGCTACTTTTGCTAGACGACGCGCGGGTGATTCATGAAACGACACCCATTCAACCCGCCCAGCCTGGCGGCTATCGCGACACGCTGGTCTTGACCTGCCGTGCCGGCAACTTTCAGGGCGAGTAATTCTTTGCAGCCCAAACGCTCAGATTTCTTAATCGTCGGGGCAGGTATCGCCGCAGCCTCGACAGGGTATTGGCTTGCCAAACACGGCAAGGTGACCCTGCTTGAGCGTGAAGCGCAACCCGGCTATCACTCTACCGGACGCTCGGCGGCGTTATTTATGGAGAGCTATGGCACACCACAAGTTCGCGCGCTCACCATGGCGAGTCGTGCCTTTTTTATGCAAGCGCCGGCAGGGTTTTCGGCTCATCCGCTCGTGTCGCCACGCGGCGCGCTGATGGTGGCAGAACATGGTCAAGCGTTACAGCTTTCTGAGCATTGGGACATTTTGCGTAGCGTGACCAAACTGGCGCGACAACTGTCGACGTCAGAGGTGCTGGACATGGTGCCAGTGTTTCGCTCAGACAAAATTCTAGGTGGCGTCTACGAACCCGAAGCCTATGACATGGATGTGCACAACATTCATCAAGGTTTTTTACGTGGGCTCAAACAAAATGGCGGTGAAATTGTTTGCCAGGCTGAAGTCAGCAGACTAGAACGCATGGGCGCAGACTGGCTGGTGCACACGGCCGATGGTAAGCAGTATCAAACCGGCGTTGTGCTCAACGCCGCAGGGGCCTGGGCAGATCAGGTCGGCGCACTTGCTGGTGCTCAGCGTTTGCATCTTGAACCTCGTCGACGTTCTGCCATGATCTTTAACCCGCCGCCCACGCTTAACGTTGCGAAGTGGCCAATGGCCATCGGGGTCAACGAAGACTGGTACTTTAAGCCCGATGCGGGCATGCTGCTGGGCTCGCCCGCCAACGCCGATCCAGTCGAACCACAAGATGTGCAGCCAGAAGAGCTCGATATCGCGCTCGGCATTCATCGCATCCAAGAGATCACCACCCTGCAGATTCGTCGGCCCACACGCACGTGGGCAGGGCTCAGATCCTTTGTGGCAGATGGTGATTTAGTCGGCGGCTTTGATGCCATGGCGCCTAATTTTTTCTGGATCGCAGCGCAAGGCGGCTATGGAATTCAGACTTCGCCAGCGATGGGGCAAGCCTGTGCGGCCTTGGTGCGCGGCCAGCCCTTACCTGAAGCCCTGCTAGCGTTTGGCTTGACAACGCAAATGCTGGCCCCCACACGCCTAGCGTGAAGAACCGAGCCTTTACGCTTTGAAACTTCAGCAACGATTAGGGTCTGACGCGCTCTTGGTTCGCTTGGTAGGCGAAACCATTCAGGCGACTTAAGCCTTCGACTGCTTCGCTTTTTTTGTGGCCTTGGGGGTTTTAGTCTTAGGGGCGGCTTTTTTTGCCGTCGCTTTGCGCACTTTAACGCCACCCCAGTCTTCGACCACTTTACAAATTGACGTAAAGTCAGACTCAGGGCCATAAGTCGCGTTCGTCACCGCAAGCATCTGACGTACAGCCGCACCGACTACCATTGGCACGCCCATGGCCTCGGCTTCGTCTACGCACAAACGCACGTCTTTGTAGGACAAGGCCGTGGCAAAACCAAAGTCAAAAGTCCCTGTCAAAATTGCACGAGGAAACTTATCTTGCGTGGCACTATTTCGACCAGAGCCACTGTTGATCACGTCGAGCATCACTTGTGGATCAAGCCCAGCCTTGACGCCCATCACCATCGCCTCAGAAGACACCGCCAAGGCTGCGCCGGCCAAAAGGTTGTTAGCGAGTTTCATGGTTTGAGCCTGGCCTGCACCCTCACCCAAGTGAAATGTTTTACCAAAGGTTGCCAGAATCGGCGTCAGCTTGGCGTACAAGGCTTTGGGGCACGAGACCATCACAGCTAGCGTGCCCGCCGCGGCACCTGTCACGCCGCCACTCACGGGTGCATCAACGTAGCTCACCTTGTTAGCACTCAAGCCCTTGAATACGGCAACGGCAGTTTTAGGTCCAATGGTCGAAAAATCGATCACGCATCTGACCTTTTTACCTTCGATCAAGCCGTCTTTACCTAGCGCGACTGCATTCACGATCTCGGGGTTTGGCAGACTTAAGAAAATGGTTTCTGCGCGGTTCGCAACATCGGCTGCAGACTTGGCTGCGACGGCACCCTTCTTCACGAGGGCCTGTACCGCTTTTTGATCGCGATCATAAATGCAGACATCGTAGCCAGCTGCCAGTAAGCGCAAGGTCATCGGCCCGCCCATGTGACCGGTGCCAACAAAACCTACAAGTTCTTTTGCCATGAGATGTCTCCGAATGTATTTGTATGTGTTCGGCTCAGCGACTCAGCGGTCGCCCAAGCTTAGTCACAGCTTACCCGAAGATGCACCGATAGATCAAAGTTTATCGATACGTTGTGCCAGGTCAAGATCACGGGATGACAAACCGCCAGCGTCGTGTGTCGTGAGCGTAATCGACAGGCGGTTGTACACGTTCGACCACTCAGGGTGGTGATTGTGCTGCTCAGAGAGTAATGCCACCCGAGTCATAAACCCAAAAGCTTCGTTAAAGTCGAGGAACTTAAAGTCACGCGTGATACTGCCGCCGCGCTCTGGCTGGTAGCGCCACTGCGGCAACCCCGCCATCAAGCCGACAATCTGTTCGGGGGCAATTTTTTGAAGCATGGCACCCTTCAGGTTTTTAAGTTGGATTCGCTAGGTAACCAAAGTACGACGAACGCCGTGCAGGCAGAGAAGCCAGCCATCACTAGCAGCAAAGTTTCAAACCCCAAGCCCTTAACTGCGGGACCTAACAACCAAACCGCCAACGAACTGATCCCGAGCGATACCGCAAGGCGAATCCCCGCCACACGCGAGCGCGAACGATCATCGACGTAGCGCACAATCATGACATCAACGAACGGGACTGCACCAAAAATAAACACCATCACGCCTAGCAGCGCAGCAAACAGCCACCATCCTTGGGCATACGCAGACATAACAAATAGGGGAATCTGCAACAGAACAATTCCCAGAAAAATCGGCCGTACCGCAAAATGATCAAGCAACTTACCGACAGCCACTTGCATGAGTGACGCCACGGCGTAAATAACCGCAAGCAAAATGCCTAGCATTGCGGGATCAGACACAACGCCCTCAAACCGCTCGGTCATCAGTTGCCCATTGCCATTGGTCGTGAAATTAAACAACACGCTACCGGTGGCGGCACTTACCGTCATCACCGCCAGCACGCGGGCCAACATCGCAGGTGTCAAAGTGACTTTGGCCGCACCCTTACGTTTAGCCGGAGCTTCGGTTTCGACCGGACAGGCAAGTGCAAACCAGAGGCCGCATAGCAAGCACAGCATGGCGGGTACGGCAAAGGCAGCGCGCCAACCAATCCACTTGATCAAAAAACCCGTCAGCATCGCGGCTAAGGCCACACCTAGGTTGCCGGCCAGGCCGTTGACACCAATCGCCAAGCCAGGATTCGCTGACTTTTGAACTAATAAAGGAATACCAACCGGATGATAGATCGAGGCAAAGGCCCCGACTAAGGTCAGCGTGAAGGCCATTTGCCAAGCATTTTGCGTCAGTGCCGTCAGTAAGGTGGACAGCCCAATCCCTACAAAAAACACAATCATCATGTTGCGCCGCCCCCACAAATCGCCCAATCGACCAGAGGGAATCGAACCCAACCCAAATAAAACGAAGGCACCCACGCCGTAAGGCATGAGGTCTTCCCAGCTTTGAAAACCAAATTCTGTGGCGATCACACCCACTGCAGCCGCAAAAATCAGCAAGAACATGTGGTCAAGGCCATGACCCACATTCAACAGCAAACGAACTGACAACGAGTGATCTTGGGTATTCAATTGATCGTCACCTTTTTTTAATTTGAATATCTTTATTTAACTTAATGTTCAACACGTTCAAACGAGCGGCTTCTTAGGCCCGTCCGATGATTGACGCTGTTAGCATCAACTCTTCGAGTAACGCCAGCGACACCGCGCCTGAGACCGAATAGGGATCAAGCTCGGGCTTTTCAGAATATTTCAAAACAATCGAGGTGTTGAGCTTGGCCAGATTAACCTGTCCCATTGTCCAGCCACCAAAGCGACGTTCAGTGATTTCTTGATAGTCAAGCAAGACAACATCTTGATGACGTTTATCGCGAACAATGTAGCCATAGAGTTCGTTGACCTGTGTGCGCCCGCCTTCGACAGCTTGCAAATACAGCCCTCCGCCATAGCAAAGTATGCCGGTGATGCCGTTGGCCGCATTGTATTTGCGCGCCGAATCTAAAATCGACTGCGTGGCGGAGCCCGACTCGGGATCAAGCGCACGACTCACATACAGTAAACGAACTAGCATGTTTAATCCTCTCGACGAATCAGAGACAAAAACTCACGACGCAAATTTGCGTCTTTTAAAAAGGCACCGCGCATCACTGAGTTAATCATGCGACTGTCGGGATCTTTGACACCACGCCACGACATGCAGTAATGCGTGGCATTCATCACCACAGCCAAGCCGTCAGGCTGCGTTTTTTCTTGAATCAGATCGGCCAACTGCACCACGGCCTCTTCTTGGATTTGCGGACGACTCATGATCCAGTCGGCTAAGCGAGCGTACTTTGAGAGCCCGATCACGTTGGTGTGCTCATTTGGCATCACACCAATCCACACTTTACCCATCACTGGGCAAAAATGATGGCTGCAAGCACTTCGAACCGTAATCGGCCCAACGATCATTAATTCGTTCAGATGCTCGACGTTTGGAAACTCGGTAATCTTCGGTTGCCCCGCGTAGCGCCCGCCAAACACTTCGTGTAAATACATTTTGGCCACACGCCGAGCGGTGTCATTGGTGTTGTGATCGGCCTCGGTATCAATCACTAGACTTTCAAGCACGCCCTTCATTTTGGCCTCAACCTCGTCAAGCAACAACGCAAGTTCACCGGGCTCGATGAAGTTAGCAATATTGTCATTTGCATGAAAGCGTTTGCGAGACGCTTTTAGGCGGTTACGAATAACCTCCGACACAGGGATGCCTTTGTCTTGCTCTGAAGCGCTCATGCTCTTTAACTCTTAGTCTCAAAATTAATAGCTTATCTTACTCCGTTGCCCTTAGTCGTATTGAAATAACCGTAAGGCAGTCTACTTTACTCTTAGATTAACCGACCCTGTTCAAAGGGACGACGACTTTACTCGGAGGCGAGTCTAACTGACCTTGAGTTGAAACCGCTTAAGTCATGCCGCCATTGCGCTTAGGTCAGGCCGCTTTAGGTATGATTGCACCAAGATTTTTCAGGAGACTGTGTTGGCTCAATCTATTTTTGGTATGCGCGGCATTGCCGTTGCCCCGCATTCGCTGGCGGCCGAGTCGGCGGTTGCTGTGTTACGCGAAGGCGGCAACGCCCTTGAGGCCATGATTGCAGCGGCCGCGACCATTGCAGTGGTCTATCCTCATATGAATTCAATTGGCGGCGATGGATTTTGGGTGATCAACGGCCCCAATAATCGCCCGGGTGGCATCGACGCGAGCGGTCGCAGTGCTCAGGCTGCCTCGCGCGACTGGTACGCCTCGCGCGGCATCACTTCTAACATCCCGTTTCGAGGCGGCGTTGCCGCCTTGACGGTGGCCGGCACCATCTCTGGCTGGGGTGCCGCGCACCAACTCTCAAAACAATGCCTAAACGGCAAGCTACCGCTGTCGCGCCTGCTGTCTGATGCCAGGTATTTTGCACAAAACGGCATCGCGGTCACGCAAAGCCAAGAGGCCTGTACCTCTTTAAAACGCAGTGAACTTGAGCCCCAAAGTGGCTTTGCCAGTACGTTCTTACCTCAAGGCATGGTACCGGCCAGGGCCAGTATTTTTAAGCAACCAAAACTGGCTGACACGCTTGCGCTCATTGCAAAAGAAGGCTGTGACACCTTTTATCGAGGCAAGCTCGCCAAGATGCTGGCTGCCGAACTCGCTGAGGTGGGCAGCCCTTTGACACTGTCGGATCTGAAGGCCCATCAAGCAAAGCTTGTCGACCCCCTTCACACAACGGTCGCTCAGGGCCAACTCTTTAACATGGTGCCCCCTTCACAGGGGCTGCTCTCTTTGTTGATTCTAGGCATCATGGATCGTATCCATGGCTGGGATCAAGATCCTGAGGGTGCTGCCTTTATTCATACGCAAGTTGAAGCGACGAAACTGGCGTTCAGTATTCGGGATCAGTATCTCACTGACCCGGCATTCATGTCGGTGGCACCACAAGACCTCTTGAGCCGCGCACGTATCGACGCCTTAGCAGCCAAGTTAGATACCACTCGAGCTGCGCCCTGGGGCCAAAAGACTTCGCCGGGCGATACGATCTGGATGGGTGTCATCGATCAGGCTGGCATCGCCGTCTCGTTCATCCAAAGCATATATCACGAGTTTGGTTCGGGGCTGGTCTTACCGCACTCAGGGGTAAATTGGCAAAATCGCGGATGCAGTTTTTCACTGAATCCTGGTCACATCAACACCCTTGAACCGGGCAAAAAGCCGTTTCATACCCTGAACCCAGCTCTAGCACAACGGGCCGACGGTGGCGTGATGGTATACGGCGCCATGGGGGGCGATGGGCAACCACAAACCCAGGCGACAATCTTTAATCGTGTGACGCGTTTTGGCGATCACCCACAACTTGCGATCGAGCGTCCGCGCTGGCTGCTCGGACGCACGTGGGGGCAGTCAAGCGACTCACTCAAGCTTGAAAGTCGCTTTAGCGCAAATACGATCGATCAACTTCGAGCGCTGGGCCATGACGTTGAAACAATTGGTGCGTGGGATGAGGGCGTGGGGCATGCCGGGATGTTGATCCGCCATGCGAACGGCGTACTCGAGGGGGGCTTTGACCCTCGTTCAAATGGGGCGGTGGCGTCGTTTTAGGTCACAGCCACTTCTGCATAAACAGCGCCTGCCCCGTCAGTGCGCTCAATGTGTATTGCTCAAAGCCAAAGCGTGCATACGACTGTTTGGCCACGCTGTTGCCGCTCAAGACCTCAAGCGTCAGCTTGCAGCACCCCAACTGCTGGGCGTGCTCTTCTAGGGCCTTGAGTAAAGCTTGACCGATGCCTTTACCCCGCTGAGCAGGGTCGACTGCGATATCGTGCACATTCATTAAGGGCCTGGCCTTAAAGGACGAATAGCCTTGCAAGGCGTTGAGCAAACCGACAGGTTGTTGGTCAAGCCAGGCCAGCCAACTAACCGCCCCTGGCAACCGAGCCAAGTCATCACATAATCGGGCTTTCACGTCTGCGGCCAAGGGTTCGCCTCCGCCCATCGGGTCGCGCGCATACATGTCAAGCACACTGAGCAAGGCCAGACGATCGGTCGGATCCAGATAATTCACTTTTTTAATCACAATGCTGCGCTGCATAAAAGAACCTCACGCGAAACAACAAGAATCAAGGGCAGCCTCAATGGTATAACAAGCGGCTACCCGTTTTGAACACAAAGGATTCTGATGTCAGCACCGCTACCACTCGAAGGCCTCCGTGTCATCGAGTTTACTCATATGGTGATGGGCCCGACCTGCGGCATGATTTTGGGCGACCTAGGAGCAGAGGTCATTAAGGTCGAGCCCTTGGCTGGGGATAACACCCGTAAACTGCTTGGTTCGGGGGCTGGTTTTTTTCCGATGTTCAATCGCAATAAAAAAAGCATTGCAATTGATGTGAAGAACCCGCGCGGCCGAGAGATCGTTTTAAAGCTACTGACCGACGCAGACGTCTTTAGCGAAAACTTTAAAAGCGGCACAATGGATAAGTTAGGGTTTGGCTATGACGCCCTCAGCAAACTCAATCCAAAACTGATCTACGTGTCACACAAAGGTTTTTTACCCGGCCCCTATGATCATCGCACGGCGCTTGACGAGGTCGTGCAAATGATGGGTGGGCTCGCCTACATGACGGGCCCCGAAGGGCAACCGCTTCGCGCGGGGGCGAGTGTCAATGACATCATGGGTGGTATGTTTGGTGCAATTGGCGTTTTAGCCTCGTTGCAGCAACGTGCACGCACCGGCGAGGGGCAACAAGTTGCCAGCGCACTCTTTGAGAATAATGTGTTTTTAGTGGCTCAACACATGTTGCAGTACGCCGTCACCGGTAAACCAGCCAACCCCATGCCAAGCCGTATTAGCGCCTGGGGGGTTTACGATGTCTTCACCGTCAAAGACGGCGAGCAAATATTTTTAGCCGCGGTCAGCGACACGCAATGGGCCATTCTATGTGAAGAATTTGGCTTTGATGATTTAAAAAGCGATCCACGTCTGGGTAGTAATAATGACCGCGTACGCGTGCGAGCGTGGCTGACGGCGGAACTGCGCAAAAGATTTGCCGGTTTCAGCGCCGCCGAACTAAGCCAGCGCTTTGAAAAAACGGCTCTGCCCTATGCACCGATTACCCGTCCACATGATCTGTTTGACGATCCGCACCTATTAGCCACCGGCGGCTTGGCCCCGATGACGGTAGCGGCTGACAACACGGGGGCCGGTCGCGACATCGACACCCGCGTCGCCCTGCTCCCGATCGCACTGAAAGGCGAGCGCTTACGGGTGCGCAAAGCCTCGCCCAAAATTGGCGCAGATACGATTGAAATTTTGCAATCGGCAGGCTATACCCCCCAAGAGATCGAAGATTTACATCGGGCAGGGGTGATCGGGACGCAACCTGAAACCGAGACCGAGACACCCCACATCATTTAGTCAGTACCTTTCACCGTTCACCTTTCACTTTTTCATTTTTTCGTCGGAGCACTCATGGACTTACATCTCACCAATCAACACGTTTTAATTACTGGCGGCAGCAAAGGCATTGGCCTGGCTTGTGCGAAAGTTTTTTTAGAAGAAGGCGCGAAAGTTAGCCTTGTGTCACGTGATCAAGCCAACCTCGAAGCCGCGAAGGCTACCTTAGTGGCACAAATGCCAGGCGCTGCTGCACGCATCGCCGTGTTTTCGGCTGACTTAAAGAGCGATGCCTCTGCCTTGGCTTGTTTGGATGCTGCCGAAAAAGCGATGGGCCCGGTCGATGTATTGGTGAACTCTGCCGGCGCAGCCGCGCGCAAGGCCGCGCCCGATCTCACACCTGAAGCCTGGCGCAATGCCATGGATGCCAAATTTTTTACTTATGTCAACATGATGGATCCCGTGATCAAGCGCATGGGCGCGCGTCGCAAAGGCGTGATCGTCAACGTGGTGGGTGCCGGCGGTAAAGTGCCATCGACTGTTCACATTTCGGGTGGTAGCGCCAATGCCGCCTTAATGCTGGCAAGCGCTGGCTTAGCAGCAGCCTACGCACCGATGGGAATCCGCGTGAACGCTGTGAACCCTGCAGCGACGCTGACTGAGCGCCTGAAAGAAGGCATCAAAGTCACCGCTAATCACGAAAAAATCAGCGAAGCTGAGGCGTTAAAACAAGCGACAGCCAAGGTGCCACTTGGACGCTTAGCGACACCAGAAGAAGTCGCTGATACTGTCGTGTATCTGGCGTCTGATCGCGCCAGTTATGTCACCGGCACGATCATCACAATGGACGGCTCAGCCAATCCAATCGTGGTGTAAATCGCGTCTGATCGAGCCAGTGCTGTCACGGGGTCGATCATCGCTATCAAAGGCTTGGTCAACCCGAGCTTGCCCGAACAGCATGCGGCAGCGTCCCGCTCAAGGGATTGGTGTCATCCTCGCTGCATGCGGATATATTGCTCGATCACAGCCTGATACGACGTGTCGGGCTGAAGTCCAAAACGGTGGGTGCGCTCGCAATCAAACTTTGATGGCCAGCCACCCACAATTTTTGTAATGGTCGGATCAGGTTTGACGGTCACAAGGCTGGCGACGTCTTTACCCGCGACCCTCTCAAGCGCCTCAAGCATTTGACCCACCGTCACAGTCAAGGCCGGTAAATTCAACGCAGTACGACCACCAAAGGCCTCGCGCGTCGCTTCAGCAACAGCCAAAATCCCAGCAATCGTGGTCTCGGGGGAAGATAACGCCACAGCAGTCGACAGATCAACCGGACACACCGTGGCAACACCCGCCAAAGGTTCGCGCACAATGCCGGACAAAAAGCTTGACGCCGCGCCGTTGGGCTTGCCTGGGCGCACCGATACTGTCATTAATCGTGCGACACGACCATCAATAAACCCCTTGCGGGTGTAGTCGGCAATCAGTTGTTCACAAATAAATTTGTGAATCCCGTAGCTTGACTGGGGCGTTGGTAAGGTGCCATCGTGCACCACTGCGCCCAAGGGGATCGCAGGATCCGAACCAAATACGGCAACCGAGCTGGCAAAGAAAAATAACGCCGCCTGACCTGTTCGAGTGTGTTGGGCACGAACCGCATCAAGCATGCGCCGGGTAGCATCTAAGTTTGAGCGCAAGCCTAAATCAAAATCCGCTTCGCATTCGCCCGATACCGCCGACGACAGGTGAAAGACTGCGTCGTAGTCTTTTTCAAAGAGGCCGTCGATGCGTTTCAGTAAATCACCGGTATCAATTTTGACGAGCGGATGGTCGACTACGTCGGCATGCCGCGGCGCCGCCAGATCTGTAATCGTCAACGAGGTCAGTGCGCGGCCTTGCAGTGCGCCGCGCTTGAGCAACGCGCGGGTCAACAACGTCCCTAAAAAGCCAGCACCGCCAGTAATGAGGATGTTCATCGTTTTCTCCATGTTTGTGCGCCCTACCAAAATGCCTTGAACGTTTCACGCAAGGCTCGATCTTACCAAGACGCCTTGAACGTTTCGCGCAAGGCTTGAATCTTACCAAGACGCCTTGAACGTTTCGCGCAAGGCTTGAATTGCGGCTTCGCTGAGTGGTTGTGCCGTGCACTGTCCGCGCAGCCAAAGCTTAGCGGTTTCTTCAAGTTCTTCAAGTGTGGCCATAGCAGCAGCGGGAGTCGCACCCCAGACCTGAGGCCCCAGGCGATCACACATCACCGCACGCAGCGTTAAGCCTCGCGCTTGGTATTGCGCAACACGTTGCGCCAGGTGCTCGGCTACCTGAGCATCGCCGGGCAAAAAGTAGGGGATCAGAGGGACATGCCCGACTTTCATCACATAATAGGGCGTCAAAGGCGGCACGATATCATCAGGGTGCCATACCCCACGCAACGTCAGATCAACCAAATAAGATGAATGCGTGTGCACCACGCAGCCCGCGGTTGGTACACAGGAATAGATGCGACGATGCAACGTTAAGGTCTTACTCGCGCGCTCACCTGAAATTTGTTGGCCTTGCTCGTTGACCCACGCCAATGCCTCCGACTCAAGAAACCCTAAGCACGCATCAGTGGGGGTAATTAAAAATCCACCCCCCTGATCGGCAGGCACGCGCACACTGATGTTGCCAGTCGAGCCATGCACGTACCCACGTTCGAACAGGCTTTTACCAACGCGGCAAACCTCGTTTCGTAAAAATTCGTTTGGTGCCTGGGTAGATTCAGTCATGCTGTAAACATTTGTTCAAGGCGTGGATGGGTTTAGAGATACCGCAAAAAATTGAATGTTTAGATGAGTCAAGTCGTGCTGCCAAAATTTGTTTAAGGCATGACTGAATTCAATGCGACTCAAGCAATGCACTGAAAGGCTTTTGTAAAAAAGTCAGGCGTACCAAAATTGCCCGACTTCAAGGTGATGTGTAAAGTCTTGTCAGACACCGCAGTGTTACCGGAACACCAAGGCACACCAGGGTCAATCTGTGCACCAATTTGTAATTGTGTCATGCCCAACGCTTGCACGACAGCACCAGAGGTTTCGCCTCCGGCGACGATTAACTGACCAACGCCTTGTTGAACCAAACCAACGGCAATCCGTGCCAACGTTTGTTCAACCAGTTGTCCAGCCATCTGCACACCAAGTTGGTCTTGAATGCTTTTTAGTGCGTCGGGTTCTGCGGTTGAATACACCAGCACTGGCCCCTTGCCAAGCTGCGACTGGCATACGGCAAGCACCTCAGCCACCACCTGTTGAACTGCCTCAGCCCCTCGCTGCAAACGCAGGGGATCCACTGCAATGGCAGGCAGGCCTGTTGAACGAAAAGCCACAACCTGTGCGTTTGTCGCACGCGAGCAACTGCCAGACACAATCGCCTGCAAGCCAGCAGTGGGAGGTAAACAAGAGGCCTGCGCATTAGGCGCAATACCAAAATTAGCGGGCAAACCAATCGCCACACCTGAGCCTGCAGTCACTAAAGGCATATCCGACAGTGCAGCACCCAAGCGCAGCAAATCAGCATTGCTCACAGCGTCAACGACTGCGATGGCCACCCCCTCGGCGCGCAAGGCTGCAATACGCGCGCGGATCGCGGCTTCGCCTTGCGCCACGACGGTGTAGTCAATCAGACCAACCTGATGGCGCGTTTGGGGCTTCAACACACGCACAAGATTCGGGTCTGTCATGGGGGTGAGCGGATGATCTTGCATACCGCTCTCGTGGAGCAGCACCGAGCCAACAAATAAGTACCCTTTAAAGACGGTACGCCCTGCGTCCGGAAACGCCGGTGTTGCAATCGTAAAGTCGGTTTGCAAAGCAGCCATCAAGGCGTCAGTCACGGGGCCGATATTGCCCTGAGCCGTTGAATCAAACGTTGAACAGTATTTGAAATAAATTTGCTGTGCGCCTTGCGCCTGCAGCCAGTGCAAAGCGGCTACCGACTGCGCGCAAGCCTGCTCTGGCTCAATCGTGCGCGACTTCAGAGATACCACCACGGCGTCAACTTCGGCTTGCAGCGGTTGAGTGGGGATCCCGATAGTCTGCACCACTCGCATCCCAGCGCGCACCAAGTTATTGGCTAGATCAGTCGCGCCTGTGAAGTCGTCGGCAATACAGCCAAGTAAGATTTTTTTCATGATGTGCGCAGACAGGATTGAACAGAGCTTGGGGTCAAAGTATAGCCTTGGAGCCATACTGCCTTTGGCTCGGGTATTCCCCTGTCAGGATTGAGCGAAAACTGGTCAAAATTAGCTAAACTAAACCTAAATTAAACAAATAACGCTGCGGTTGCTGCATTGCAGAATGACCACAAGCACGGAGACACAACACTATGACGGCTATCACCTTTGCCCCGCGCATTTTATATCTCAGCCAAAGTCTAGAGGCGGTTCGGGTGCAACTCGCTGGCGTTCGACTGACCAGAGCCGCTGCAAGCCCCCTGCGCGATGACATCTCAACCGACGAAATCTCTCCCCTGCCAGTCATGGTGCATTTCGATGAAGCGCTTGGACGCTATCCCTATACGGGATACACCGTTGCTGGTCATCAGCCAATCGGCGTTGGAGCCATTCAACAAGCGCAAATAGAAGTGGTGGTGGGCGGCAAACGCTATGGCAAAGGCAGTTCACGCGAACATAGCCCGGTTGCTGAACAGGCGGCTGGGGTGCGCTTAATCATCGCCGAAAGCTTTGAACGCATCTATCGACAAAATGCCGACAATCTTGGCCTATTTACCTCAACCAATTTTTCTTTGCTTGAGCGCATCACGCGCGGTCAGGCCATTGAACTTGAAGAGCTTCTGGAAGGGCGCGATGCCGTTGCCGCAGCGATTTTGCGTGCAGGTGGCCTGCTCAACTATGGGCAGGCGCGCTTAAAAGCAAAACCTAAAAAAACACTGGCACTGAAACAATCCCTGACTCTTTTTGAAAAAATCATTGCACGCCATTTGCTCTCGACTGAAGACGCGCCGGCTTGGTTGCTGCCGGGTGAAGGCGGCTTTGTACAAGCCGATTTGCGCTTCATTCATGAGTACTACACAGGGATGTGTGCGCACGCCTTGAATCAGAAATTTGGCCAAGCCCTCGCGTTACACGACTCAACGAGCATCGTATGTTTTGAAGATCATCTGTCTTATGTCCATCGAAGCCCGGCGCACCTCAAACAGGGCTTGGTCCCTGCCGTGAATCAACTTTCGAAAGCACACCGCGCGTTTGTCGCACGACATCATTTGAAAGATCACGGCTACCTGCAGGCGCTTGAGGCGGGCGACGTCAACAACACAGGCTCTGAGGGCATCTCGCATGCGTTGATGGCCGAGAATTATGCCTTACCCGGGCAATTGATCGCAGGCACAGATTCGCACACCCCACATAGCGGCGCGCTTGGCTGCATCGCGTTTGGCGTAGGCACCACCGATATGGCAAATGCCTTTATCACCGGAGCCGTGCGTTTCACCATGCCTGAGAGTTTACGAATCACTGTGTCGGGACCCCTACCGGCAGGAGTCTCAGCAAAAGACGTCGTCTTGCATTTATTAGCCGAGCCAAGCATTCGGGCCGGCGGTGGCGTGGGTAAGGTCTTTGAATTTGGTGGTGAGGCAGTCAGAGCGATGTCAATCGACGAGCGTGCGACACTGACGAATATGGTGGCCGAACTCGGTGGCTTTACCGGGATCGTCGAACCTGATGAGCAAACAGTACGCTTTATCAAAGAGCGTCGTGGCGTTGAGTGTGTGCTCGAGCCTTGGATGAAAAGCGACCCTGGGGCGGCCTATGCACGCACGATTCATATCGATGGCACACGCTTGGTACCCATGGTGGCTCGCCCAGGCGACCCAGGCAATGGCGTTGCGCTTGACGCGCTTGCCGAGCGTCCCAAGATCGACATCGCCTATGGTGGCTCTTGCACTGCTGGCAAACGTGAAGATTTCGACCAATATCATGCTGTCTTGGCTTGGGCCGCCAGTAAAGGGCTCAAAGCGGCCCCAGGCGTGACGTTATTTTTGCAAGCGGGCACGCAAGGCGTGCGCGACTACTGTACGGCAAAGGGCTACCTTGCCACCTTCGAAGCTGTCGGTGCCGAGTTTTTACAACCTGCGTGCGGCGCCTGTGCAAACTGCGGCCCGGGCTCATCGTCTAAAGCCGAGCAAATTACCGTGAGCGCCATTAATCGTAACTTCCCCGGGCGCTCTGGGCCGGGACAGGTGTGGCTAGCCAGCCCAGCCACGGTCGCGGCCAGCGCCATCGCTGGCAAATTGGTGTCTTTTGCTGAACTTCAAGCAAGCCATGTAGAGTGAAGACAGCCACGCCAACAGCATCGGCTATCTCATGGCCTGCCATCGCAAAGTACGAAACAACGATGAGTGGGGCCAGTTTCTCTGGGGCGCAGAGCCAAAAGTACGGGTGCTAGACTGAGAAGCTGACCAACTTGCGAGCCTGCTCGCGCCCCGTTAGCATTGGGTCTATCTATCAATTACAGGAATACACTCGCATGAGCCAGCTTTTTACCCCCCTCCAAGTCGGCCCACTTAAACTGGCCAATCGCATCATCATTGCCCCGATGTGCCAGTACATGGCCGACGAAGGGCTCGCGACCGATTGGCACACCATCCACCTTGGCCAAATGGCGCTCTCCGGTGCTGGCCTGCTGATTATCGAAGCCACTGCAGTCGAAGCTGTTGGTCGAATCACGCACGGCTGTCTGGGTTTGTATTCAGATGCACACGAAACAGCGCTCAAAAAAGTCATTGATTCTGTGCGCAAGTACTCGTCGATGCCCATCATGATCCAGCTGGGTCACGCCGGTCGCAAAGCCTCAAGCTATCGCCCCTGGGAGGGCGGTCAGTTGCAAACCCCGGCAGACGGCGGCTGGGAAGTCGCTGGCCCCTCTGCGATCCCACAACTCCCCAACGAAGCGACCCCGAAAGCCTTTGAACTCGCTGACTTAAAGCGTATTCGCCAAGCCTTTGTCGATGCTGCCAAACGCTCAGTACGAATTGGCTTTGATGGCATTGAGTTGCATAGCGCCCACGGTTATCTGTTGCATCAGTTTTTATCCCCGATTGCCAACCAACGCACCGACGAGTACGGCGGCTCGCTTGAAAATCGCATGCGGTTTCCGCTTGAGGTCTTCAAGGCCGTGCGCGAGGTCACGCCTGCCAATGTATGCTTGGGGCTGCGTATTTCAGGGACAGACTGGGTCGAAGGTGGTTGGACAGCCGAAGACAGCATTGTGTTTGGTCGTGCAATCAAAGCACTTGGCTGCGACTTTATCGACGTATCAAGCGGCGGCGTATCACCTAAGCAGCAAATCACTCTTGGGCCAAAATATCAAGTGCCCCTCGCCACACAAATCAAAAACGGCACTGGCTTACTCACGATGGCCGTTGGCTTGATTACTGAGCCTCAAGAGGCTGAAGACATTATCGTGAATAGCGAGGCCGATATGGTGGCGCTGGCGCGTGGCATGCTGTTTGATCCACGCTGGCCCTGGCATGCTGCTGCACACCTTGGCGCACAAGTGCAAGTCGCCAAGCCTTACTGGCGTTCGCAGCCACGTGGTTTAAGCACCTTGTTTGGCGACATTAAGACGGGTGGTCGTTAATAGCTCGTTGCGCTAAAAATCGTTCGCTGCGCAGGTCGCACGAACGATGTGCATCAATCTCTAAAGTTGTTGAACTGCAACGGTAACTCGACGTCTGCTTTTTTCAACAACGCGATGGCGTCTTGCAAGTCGTCGCGCTTTTTACCTGTGACGCGTAATTTTTCGCCGGTGATTTGGGTTTCGACTTTGAGTTTGGCTTCTTTAATCGACGCAATCAATTTTTTAGAAATGGGTTGCTCGATCCCTTGCTTGATCGTCACCTTTTGACGCGCGCCGCCTAAATTTTCTAGCGGGTCAGCCACATCCAAACACCGAGTATCAATACCTCGTGCACTTAATCGGGCACGCAAGATATCCAGCATTTGCTTGAGCTGAAAAGCACTGCCTGCAATTTGAGTCACAACAAAGCCTTCAAGCTCAAACTTGGCATCGGTACCCTTGAAATCAAAGCGCGTACTGAGTTCTCGGTTGGCCTGATCCACCGCGTTGGTCAGTTCGTGTTTGTCAACTTCAGAAACAACATCAAAAGAAGGCATGGTCATGTTCCTAGCAAAAGAATTAAGGCACATTTTAGGATACATTGGCCTTAGAATGTCGTGAAGCTCACTTCTATCAAGAGATCTCTATGGCCGACTGCACTGGCGTGATTGCCCAACTGTTCATTTACCCAATCAAATCGTGCGCGGGTATTGAAGTGACTCAGGCACAGCTCACAGCAACCGGTCTGAGCATGGATCGCGAGTGGATGATCGTCGACCAAGAGGGTATGTTTTTAACCCAACGACAGATCCCGCATATGGTGTGGATCACGCCGGCGCTCTCGAGCACCACTCTGACGCTTTCAGCCCCTGGGTTTGACTCAGTCAGCATTCCTCTTGAGCTCCCTTCGGCCCCGAAACAGGTCACTGTCTGGCGCGACACGCTGCTAGGTGACGACCAAGGTGATGCGGTCGCACAATGGCTAAATGCCTATCTTGCGGTACCCGGCAAGCACTATCGCTTGATACGCTTTTCAAAACAAGCGCGACGGCTCTCGGCTCTTGACTGGACAAAAGGCGTTGAAGCTGTCAACAAGTTTAGTGATGGCTTTGCCGTTCAAGTCGTGACGCAAAGCGCTCTCGATGAACTGAACTCGCGTTTAACAAGTCAAGGGCATGAACCGGTCTCGATGTCGCGGTTCAGACCTAATATTGTGTTGAAGCAACTCGAAGCGCACACCGAAGACCATCTCGGCGAACTCATGATTCAAACCAACCAAGGTAGCGCACAACTGAACTTAGTCAAGCCCTGCCCTCGTTGCGCGATTCCGGATATCAACCCAGAGACTGCGATCTCGTCACCCGAGGTCAACGACACCCTTCGACCCTATCGCACGCTAGCCCGAGTCGATGGTGCGATCTGTTTTGGCATGAATGGTATTGTTCATGCAGGAATTGGGCAGACCCTCGCAGTTGGTCAACAGGCCGAGGGTAATTATTCTTTTGAATAGCGTTGTCCGTTTGACTCACGCTATTCGATTCATCCGTTCGAGGGTCATTCGACATCGCGTGTGTGCTACAGTCAATCAAGCCTATTTCCTAACCACACGCGACACCTTTTAAAAGGACTCAAGTCATGATCATGATGTTGCCCTTTTTCACCACACTCATCGCGATTGGGCTCGCCATGCGAGGGCTGCGTCAACAAGCCATTGGCGTCTGGGTCATCTCGTTTGTTATTTTTTTGGTCTGGATGAAATTTCATATGACCGATACGCTTAACATTTCTCTCTAGAGGTTGACATGATCAGCCTGACCAACTCGCGCAGCAATCTTTCTACCGCTTTTTCAAGTCAGCTCAATCTGCTGGCCTTACTTGCCATCTGCGGCTCACTCCTTGCAGCTTTTTACTATCAAATTGCCTTTAACGAGCTGCCCTGCCCACTCTGTCAGTTGCAGCGCGTCGCGCTCACTCTCGCTGGTATTGGCATGCTGCTCAATATCCGTTTTGGCGCGTCGAATATCCACTACGCAATGATCTTGGCCTCGGCCTTAGTGGGCGCTGCCACTTCGATGCGACAAATTCTTTTACATATTGCCCCCGGCGATCAAGGGTATGGCTCTGCCTTGTTTGGCTTGCATTTTTACACCTGGGGTTTTATCTCTTTTGTTGTCATGATGGTTTTTTGCGCACTGATGCTTTGTATCGATCGCCAACCGAACAAACTGTCTAATCGTGGCACCTCAGGCGTGATTGCCACCGGGGTCATTATTTTATTTTTTGCACTGGCGGCAGCTAACACGGTAAGCTCGGTTATGGTGTGCCAGTTCGGGCCCTGCCCCGATAATCCCACGCAATACCTCTGGAAGTTTTAACCGGCCTGTTGCTCGATATGCACGTTTCCTTATTGAGCGATCCGCCCACTCACTCCATCATTATTATGTGTGCGCTTCTTGAATCACAGGTCTGCCTAACTCTTGAACGATCAGAGCGTGAAGCCTTCTCCTTTTGAATGTTAAAGAATGTCAGCATACGCGCCAAGAGATACCTTTCGTTTTTTTAAAGTGCGTTTGATGGGCTGCGTTGCCGCAGTGCTAGCCCAACTGTGCCTAAGTCTTTTTTCACTGACTCTGCTGCCCAGCGCCCAAGCCACCCCCTTAACACTTCAAAGCCTGCACCAACCGGTTCCTGGGGGCGTGGCGATCGTGCCTCTGCCCAGCGCCAGTCGCACCCCACCCAAGGTCACCTTTCTTCAGAAGCCTGTTCTAGTCGTGGCAGGCCAAGAGCAACGTTGGGTTGCGGTGGTGGGGCTGCCGCTTGACATAGCTGTTCAAACACAAGTGCTGATCGTGACCGAGCAAAAAACCAGCACTGAGATTAAGTTTGAAGTTAAAGATAAAAAATATCGCGAACAACGCATCACCGTTAGCAACAGTCGCCATGTCAACCCCTTAGCCGACGATATGACTCGTATTACGCGCGAACTTGAATTGCAAAATGCTGCCTATCGGCAGTTCAGTCCAAATACACCCAGCAATATTCTGCTTGATCCACCCGTCAAAGGACCACTCTCAAGCCCCTTCGGCCTGAAACGTTTTTTTAACGGCGAACCCAGAGCGCCACACTCGGGATTAGACTTTGCTGTACCAACAGGTACTCCAGTCGTAGCACCCGCTGCCGGCAAAGTCATCTTGACTGGAGATTATTTTTTTAATGGCAACACCGTATTTTTGGATCACGGACAAGGCTTGATCACCATGTACTGCCACCTGTCTGTGATTGACGTCAAGATGGGAGACACGCTCGCGCGCGGACAAGTGCTGGGCAAGGTAGGAGCCACCGGTCGGGTAACCGGGGCACATCTGCACTGGAACGTCAGCTTAAACGATGCCCGAGTCGATCCAGCGATTTTTATCGGGCAATTTAAACCGTAGAGGCGAGCTTACGCACCGGCACAAGCTGTCTTGCGTTTGAATCGTTGCTAATCGACAAAGAGGCTCTCGCCTTCACTGGCAGAGACGGTACGACACGAAGGCGCTCTGCCATGAAATTAAGCCGTCGGTGCGATGTATTCGCCGTATTTATTCGCAGCTTTTTCAGAATCTGTCGAGTACCAAACAATCAACACGATAATTCCGATCAAGGTAAAGGCAATCAGCTGCCACCAACCCGTACGACCGATATCATGCAAGCGCCTTGCCCCCGCCGCCCAAAGCGGCAAAATCATCGCTATGCTTACGATGCCTGCAATGCTCACACCCACCGCCATCTGTGCGAACCAAGTGAGTAGTAACGTAAACAAATAAAACCACCAAAACTCGCTACGCGTCGCACGGCCGCTAAAAGTGGCAAACTTTGAGAAACACGTGGTAATTGCTGTTGGAAAATTCACTTTGACCTCAGCTCTAAAGTTAATAGACACTGCGAAACACTATATTACGTTTTGCCTCTCAAGCACCGAATATTGGCTTAGCCGACGCAATTTCTTGTATATTTAGCAACACTTGGTAGCGATGCGTGAGACGATCTACGCCAGGCAGCATACATTTACGTACTGGGCGTCAGTTGTTGGCGTCACCCTTTTGGTTGCCGACCATGGCAATTTAAACAATATGCGCCTCCGTGCAGGCGCCGGAGATCAAATGAAAGCTCGAATCCTTGCCGCGCTGGCTGCCATAGTGCTTAGCGCCAATTGCACAGCTGCTTTTCCTGAACGTGCGGTGACCTTGATTGCTCCGTTTCCGGCCGGTGGTGCTGCTGACGTGATCGCGCGCCTGCTGGCCAGACAACTTGAACTGCAACTTGGCAAACCGGTAATCGTCGAAAACAAAGCAGGCGCAGGCAGCGTAATTGGTGCAACGTATGTCGCCAATGCTAAACCTGATGGGTACACCCTCTTGCTCGGCGCAAACTCAACCTTTGTCCTGAACCCAGCTTTGATGGCTAAGATGCCCTACGATTCTGCGGTGGATTTTGATGCCATCGGTAAAGTTGGGACTCTTAGTTTAGCGTTATTGGTCAATCCTCAAGTCCCTGCAAACAACGTCGCAGAGCTGATTGCCCTAATTCGTGCCAACCCCGATAAATATTCGTACGCAAGTTATGGCAACGGCACGACGTCAAACTTTGCCGGCGCAATGTTCAATTCAGTCACTGGCTTGAACGTGATGCATATCCCCTACAAGGGCAGCACACCCGCCATGAATGATACGATTGGCGGGCAAGTACCGATATCTTATGACACGGTTTTGGCGACGACACCACAACATAACGCGGGTCGCGTTCGGGCGCTCGCTGTCACCAGCATCAAGCGTTCACCCTTGTTACCTAATATCCCCACCTTAGCTGAGTCGGGCTTCAAGGACTTCAATATTGTGGCTTGGAATGCCGTTGTCGGTCCAAAAGGCTTACCCGCTGACGTCAAAGCTGTATTGCAAAAGGCGTTGAAAGCAGTCATTGAAGACCCAGCCGTCGTCGAGAAAATGGCCGCTACTGGTTTTGATATCAGTTGGAACCCCGCTAACGACTGGGCGCAAATGATTCGGTCAGAAATTGCTGAGTCCAAAGACATAGCAGTCAAAGCAAAAATAAAAATTGAGTAAAATTCTTTGATGTCCAATCGCGACAAGTTCTTTTGCGTTCTGTGACAATCAAAATCAGGCCCGCTTAACGCTTCTTTGGATCGTACATGTCACTTTTTTTGATTCGCCACGGCGAAACTTTGCTCAATGCCGCGCGCACGGTTCAACCTGCCGCAACCCCTCTTGCGCCGCGCGGGCTTGCGCAGGCTGAACTCGTCGCCGCGCGGGTGATTGGCCTCAAACCTGCAGCAATCTTATCAAGCGATATGCCGCGCGCCTGGCAAACTGCTGAAGCAATCGCACGCCATACGGGGCTCGAACCTCTAAGCACTGAACTATTACGTGAGCGTAATTTTGGTGATTTGCGCGGCCGTCCTTACGACACGCTGAGCTTTAACCCACTTGAGATGATTGAGGCACCCGCAAACGGTGAATCTTTGGCCGAGTTTCACGAACGCGTTACCGAGGCGTTTGAGTATGCAGCGCGACTGCGTGTATCGCTAGATGGCCCGTTAGTTGTTGTTTGCCACGGCTTAGTGATTCATGCCATGCTGGCCAATTGCATTGACATCAGTAAACAGGCAATACCAGCGCGCATCGGCAACACCTCGATCACCCGCGTCGTCGCGCAGCATCCCTTTACAGCCGAACTCGTGAACTGTACAGCGCACTTAGACGGCACCGATTTAGCTGAAGATACTAAAAGCTTATCGGGCGGCTAAACACGTCGAGCAGTTAGCGCCCCACCCACTTGAGCGTTGTCAGTTAGCGAACCCCGAACAGACTTTTGATTTTCTGCCAGAGGATACTTAACATGACCCCAATAGGATTGATAGCTTGAGCCTGCGCAGCCTTGTGCGTATCCGGGTACGCCAAACGCTGCGACACATTTTTACCAAAATCCGCCACCATCCGTCGCACAAACTCTTGTACTAAGCCAGAACGCGAAAACTGCGCCAACGGCCCCTGTAAGGTGTAGAGTAGTTCGACAGCAACGCGCGTACTCGTCGCACTAAGCGCTTCAAGTTGGTAGCGCACATCGCCGGTCGCGCGCGACTGGCTGACCGAATCTTGACCCGTCCCTTTCAAAACCGCAACGTGTTGGGCTGCATCACGTTCAATCTTAGCGCTACCTTTGAAGGATGCCGCCATTGGGCCGAATTTAATCGCAATATTTCCTGTGACCTGCTCAGACGTCTCACTGTCGATTTGAGCACCGGGCAAACAACTTGCGACAGCTTTTAAATCCGACATGAAAGTCCAAACCGCCTCAAGGCCGAACGGAACGTCAAACGACGCGTTCACCTTCGTGCCCTTTTGCTGAACCTGTTGGTCTCGACCCTGTGTGTCTGCTACGCCGCCCATGCCGATAGGGCGTACAGGCGGTTGCTCACTCGACTCAGAGAGTTTCCCAAGTTGGCGCTTAGCCTCAAAGCTCGTGAAAGCTTGCGCAAGCCGTGGGGCGTCAATAGGCTCGGCTCTCCCTTCAGCAATCGCTACGCGCAACAATTGAACTTGAGCATCGGGGTACTCGCGTAAGTCTTGCAGCACCGCTAAGATCGCCGCGACAATCCCCATGTAGCCGGTACAACGGCACAAATTGCCCGCCAATTCAATGCGCACGCGCTGCTCATCGGCTTGTGGCAAACGCAAAATGATGTCGCGCGCGGTTGCCAGCATGCCGGGGGTGCAGTAGCCACATTGCAAAGCGTGATGGGTTTGGAAAGCAGCACGAAGGCGCGACATCACCGGGTCAGACTCATAACCCTCAATCGTCGTAATGGCACGACCCTCGCAGGCCACCGCGTAAGTGATACAAGCCCTGACTGGTTCGCCATCAAGCAGTACGGTACAGGCACCACAGACACCGTGTTCGCAACCAAGATGCGTGCCCGTGAGCTGTACCACATCCCGCAAAAAATCACCCAAATGGGTGCGGTCAGAGACTGCCTTTTGAACAGTGTTGCCGTTCACCGTTAACGTAATGATCTTCATGCGTGCGTTCTCGGCTCAAGGCTTTGTCTAGTGGCCCAGTCATTGCAGTTCACAATATTCATATTTTTCAGCAGCCGTACCATGCAGCAACTGACTGTTGTGTCTTTCACAGATGGCTTCATGTATCACCTCGCAAACCAAAAGCCTGTTTGAGACAGCGCATCACAGCCGCAGCGGCCATGCGGCGCCCGAGTGTGTCAAGTTGGCCAATATTCTCGCGTAAGGCAGCGTCAATCGCCGCCTCAGACGCGGCAACTACACCACCATGGGCGACTGCACTAGCAAGCGCCTCAAGTGCTACCGGCGCACCATCTAAGGCGCCCACAACAATCTGCGCTGTCGCACTTACGGGTTCAAAATAAGCCGCACAACTGGCTTCGGCGAATTCGCCTGTCTTTCGACAAAATTTGTAATACCCCCAGCGAGCTTGAGCGCTCAAGAGCGGCAAATGCAGCGCTGTAATCGCCTCACCTTCGCCCAAAATAGTCGTGTAGGCGGCCAGCATAAAGTCTTGCATATTGATCAGACGCGGCGCTTGCTCAAAGGCACACACTTCAACCTGCGCATTGAGCGCCCGCGCAGCAAGAACCCAGTCGGCTGCTGGATCGGCATGCGCCAAACTACCACCCACCGTGCCACGATTGCGCACTGATCGATAGGCGATACGCGCAGCCATCTCTTGTACGGGGTGCCCGCGCAAGAGCTCAAAACGCCCATCTTCAATTTCGGCATGCGTCACCGATGCACCGACTCGCACACGCCCTTGAACCAGATCCACGCTGCGTAATTCATTGAGGCGGGACACATCCAGCACTTGGGTAGGACGTGCCAGTCGCAAGTTCAGCATGGGGCCCAAGGATTGACTCCCCGCCATGAGTTTGGCTTGACCTCCAGAGCCGGCAAGCGTTTGCAAGGCCTGCGCCAACGTAGCGGGTTTGATATATTCGAACTGCGCCGCTTTCATCGCACCACGTCCGTTTTTTGTTCAAGCGCCTGAAGCACTCGTCTTGGCGTCAGTGGGGTACGCGTCAATTCGGCCGCACCGACTCTGCGCAGCGCATCATTGACCGCACCAAAAATCGCCGCGGGTGGTGCAATGGCACCACCCTCACCCATACCCTTCGCACCAAACTCTGTGTGAGGCGAAGGCGTTTCAAAATGATCCATCCGAATATTTGGAACCTCAGTTGCCCCCGGCATCACATAGTCAGCGAGGGTCGAGGCCAGTGGTTGCGCGAACTCGTCGTAACGCATTTCTTCATAGAGCGCGGTACCGATCCCCTGAGCAACCCCGCCAATCGTTTGCCCTTCAACCACCATCGGATTCACGAGCACGCCACAGTCTTCAACGACCACATAATCCAGAATTTCGACCCCACCCATTTGCGGATCGACCGCGACGAGTGCGACGTGTGTGGCATAACTAAAGGCGCCTGTATCCACGCGCGGTTTATAGCCAACGGTCGCCTCTAAACCGGCCGGATCCACGTCGGGCGGCAAGAGTTGTGGGCTCAGGTACCAGGCTTTTGCGATGTCACTCAAAGACACTCGACGTTCACCGCAACACACTGAACCGCTTTCAAGAACGACGTCTGTCACTTTGGCTTTCAACAAATGCGCGCCAATGTTCAATAACTGCGGGACCAGTTTTTGGCAAGCTTGCGAGACGGCTCCGCCAGACATCACCAGTGAACGCGAAGCGTAGGTACCACTCGAATATGGAGTCTGTCCTGTATCTCCGTGCATCACACGCATCTTAGACAGCTCGATCCCCAAGACTTCGTGCGCAATCTGAGCAAAAGTGGTTTCCATCCCTTGCCCATGAGAATGCACACCCACTCTGATTTCAAGACCGCCATCAGGCGTCATGCGCACCATCGCCTGGTCAAAGCCAGGAACAATAGGCATCCCCCAAGCGGCAAATACCGAAGTGCCATGAGCCGATTGCTCGGTATACGTGGCTAAGCCAACACCAATCAAACGCCCATCGGCCTCGCCTTGTTGTTGGCGCGCACGCACGGCTTTGACATTAATCATCTCAAGTGCGCGTCTGACACTGGCGGGATAATCACCGCTATCAAAGTGCTTGTTTGCAACATTCACATAGGGCATCTGCTCGGGTTGCACGAGATTTTCAAGACGAATCTCCCAAGGCTCGCGACCCACCTCAAGCGCCAGTGCGTTCAGCGTGAGCTCCATGGCAAAGCACACACCGGTGCGCGCCACGCCTCGATAGGGTACAAAACCAGGCTTATTGGTGGCGACACATTGCGTGACGCAGCGATAGCCATCGAAGGCATAAGGACCGGGCAAATTACCGATCGCCTGGCCCGGTTCAATCCCAATCGTAAATGGCCAGACTGAATAGGCGCCACCGTCAATCGTAATCTTCGCATCGAGCGCAAGTAAACGCCCACGACGATCTGCATAGGCAGTCATTTCGTAATGATGCTCGCGGGTATTCGCACCCGCGATCAAATGTTCACGACGATCTTCAAGGTAGCGAAACGGCTTACGATACGTCTTGGCAAGCCAGGCCACGCACAACTCTTCTTGCTGCAGCACGCACTTGTAGCCGAACGCCCCGCCCACATCAGGCGAAATCACACGTACCTGCCCCTGATCCATCTGCAAATATTGAGCGAGCGCTGTACGAATCAAATGAGGCACTTGGGTCGCGCTCACCACCACCAACTGATTCGCCTGGTGATCCCAATAGGCAAGTACGGCTTTGCCCTCGAGCGGCACCATACACTGACGCGAAAGACTCATCTTTCGATGAACCACAACCTCAGCCTGTGCAGCAAGTGCATCAAAATTCTTATCAACCGATAACGTCACGAAGGCGTTGTCTTTCCATTGCTCATGCACCAGATTATTTGCGGCCTGCATCGCAGTGACGACATCCGCGTACGCTGGCAACTCTTGATACTGCACCTGCACGGTTTCGAGCAAGTCTTCAGCTTCAGCACGCGTTGGCGCAAACCCCATGACAATCGGCTCACCCACAAAGCGCACTTTATCTCGCGCCAAAGGCGGATGTGCAGACAACTGATACGTCGGTAAAGACGAGTCAGCAGCAATATCTAGCACATCGCTCAAGTGCGCACGAGTGAACACCGCATGCTGACCCGCAGGTGCAATCTCAATTGCCGTCAACCGGGCGTGCGCAAGCGGGCTGCGCATAAAAGCCACTTCAGACAACCCAGGCATCACCATATCCGCAACAAAATTTGCTTTGCCATGCAGATGACGATCATCTTCTTTACGCAATACCCTTGCCCCAATGCCTTGGGGCTTAATACGCGACGTGCTACCTGGGTGTCCCATGCTTCACACTCAATTCAAACAAGGTTTAAAGCGTAACCATCAATGATTAAATATTCAAAAAAAAATAATCACCGATGGCTAAACGTTCAAAGCATAATCAACGACGGTTAACAGCGGCGAAGGTGTAATTGTCGAGCGTTGCCTCTGCCAAGCGGAACCAACTGGCTTCGCTTTGTTGAAACTTCTGCCACTCAGGGAAAATCGCAGCGAAATCTGGATTCTTGGCTGACAGTTCTTTCCAGAGTTCTTGCGAGGCCTGATAGGTCGCGTCCATCACATCTTTAGAGAACAGACCGACTTTAGCGCCACCGCCAATTAACTTGCGCAACGCCTCTGGGTTTTTAGCGTCGTAATTCGCAAGCATCTTGAGCGTTTGTTCGTTGCAGGCAACTTCGAAAGCAGCCTGATACGCGGGTGGCAAGGCTGCGAACGCTTTGTCATTGACCATCGTCGTAATCGATGCACTACCCTCGAACCAACCAGGCGCATAGTAAAACGGCGCAACTTTATTCAAACCAAGTTTTTCGTCATCATATGGACCAATCCATTCCGCTGCATCAATCGTCCCTTTTTCTAGAGAAGAATAAATATCAGACGGAGGGATTTGCTGCGGAACAGCCCCAAGTTTTGAAAGCACCATACCGCCAATGCCACCAATACGAATTTTTAAACCTTGCAGATCAGCGACGGACTTGATCTCTTTGCGATACCACCCACCCATCTGTACACCCACGTTGCCACAGGTGAAGTTAATAATGTTGTACTTTTTGTAGACTGCGCGCACCAACGCCAAACCACCACCGTACATTAACCAGGCATTGTGCTGTCGCGCATTTAAACCATAGCTCAGACCCGTATCAAATGTCAGTGCGGTATTTTTGCCGATGAAGTATGTGCTTAAGGTGTGGTTACACTCAACTGTGCCGTTACTGACACCATCCATACTCTGGGGTGCAGGCATGATTTCACCACCTGCAAAGACACGAATTTCAAATTTGCCGTCAGTGAGTTGAGCAACACGTTTGCCGAGCTCTTCAGCCGAGCCATAAATCGTGTCAAGGCCTTTAGGCCAACTCGTTGACATACGCCATTTGACAGTCGGACTGGTTTGCGCGAAGGCTGGCGCGCCGATCGCAGCTAAGCCAGCGCCAGCGGCTGTAGCAGTTTTGGTAAGAAAACGACGTCGTTGCATGCGAATCCCCTAGAGAGAAGTTAAGTGAGCATACTGATAGGTCAACAAAATATCAACAACTGTACATCTTGCAGCGTCAGGGTTTGACGCCGTAACCACCTCCGCCCGGCAAGCCTAGCTCGAGAATATCTCCCTCGACCATATCGACTACGCCCTTTGGATGTTCAACTGCCTGGCCATTAAGCAAGACATGGCCAGTGCGCCCCGCTTGTCCGCCTTCGATACCTTTAGCGGGCACGCGTGTTCGTTCTGTTAACAAAGACACGCGCAGGCGACCGGGCCAGCGCGATTGGAATGATACTTTTTGCCCCATACCGCCACGATGGATACCTTCGCCACCTGAACCTTCGATCAGGCTCTTACAACCAAAGAGCACCGGCGAGAGCATCTCGGCGACTTCGATGGGAGTGTTTGAAATATTGGCCGGAAACCCCGAAGTCGGTGGACCGTCGCGATCACGCATCGCCCCCATACCGCCATTAAAAAAGAGAATGCTGGAAAACGAGGTGCCAAGTGCAGGATTCACGCCGCGCATCAACACGGACCACAGCGGCGTGCCACTATCCGCCTGCACACGCTCAGGCATCACTGAAGCGAGCGCCTCAAACACGGCGGCTTGTAGTTGGTGTCCGATCAAATGCCTCGCCCCGACCGCGGCCGGCGGCTTTGCGTTCACGATCGTCCCCTCTGGGGCAATCACTTTAAACAAGCGCGTGAAGCCATCGTTATTCGGGATACCTGGTGACAACAGACATTTAAAGGGATAAATCGTGTATGCGTAGGTGTGATTAAAGGTCTCATTAATTCCAAATCTGACCTGCGCCGTACTGCCACTGTAATCCACCGTCACACCTTCGTGACTCACGGTAATCTTGGCTTGAATCCTGATCCGTTCATCCCACCCATCAGACTCGACCGAGCCGTGATAGATGCCTGGCGGAATTTTTCGCAGCTCGCGCAGCGCTGCGTCTTCAGAGGCCTTGAAGATCGCCCCCGCGATCTCATTGATATCGCTTAAACCATATTCTTGTAGTAGCTCAACTAAGCGACGCTCGGCGACTCGCAGCGCCCCTACCTGCGCCTCGATATCACCGCGCACTTGTTGCGGCAAACGCACGTTCGCTTCAAGCATCTGCATCACCCACGGGTTAAATACCCCAGCTTCGGCAAGCTTGATCACTGGAAACCGAATCCCTTCTTCGTACACTTCGCCGGCGTCCGCAGACCACTGACGACCACCCACATCCGACAAATGTGCCACTGCCATCGCGAACGCCACTAAGCGGTCACCAAAAAAGATGGGCGCGACCATCGTGGCATCGGGCAAATGGCCTGTGCCAATCCAAGGGTCGTTGGTAAACAGAATATCGCCCGGTTTCAAAGACTCTTGGGGAAACACTTTCAAGATCCCTTTGAGAGACAAAGGCGCTGTTCCGATAAAGCCGGGGATACTGAGAGCCGACTGCGCGACTAACCGCGCTTCGGGATCGAGGAGCACGCAGGCAAAATCGTTCGACTCTCGTACGACTGTTGAGAACGAGGTCCGTTTAAGTGTTGCCCCCGCCTCGTCGGTAATCGCGATCAGTCTGTTCCAGTAAATCTCAAGATCAATCGGGCTCATGCCAGACTCCTTCGCTGATTCATGCGAGCGTCGCGACTCGACGCAGGTTGGGCATTTATTGGTTTCAGACAAACCTCTTTTGGCATTGCATGCCAGTGCTCTGTTTGTTTCATGCTGCACGACCTTGGCGGGCACCGAGAGTGATTCTTAGATTACCGTGAGCATCTAACGTAAACACGTCGCCTGGGCCAATCACCACAGTCGAACCGGGTTGTTCAACCAAAGCGGGCCCTTCGTAACGCTGCTCTGCACGCAACTGCTCGAGCGACAGCACCGGTGTTTGAATAAATCCCTCGATATCCGGAAAAAACACCTGACGCGAACGCTCGGCCTGTGGGGGCTGGCCGGCTGGCGCTTGTGACGAACGCACTTCGGCACCGAGTGCAGCATTCGCTGAGGCCTCAACTCGCCAGTTGACAGCCTCAACCCGCTGTCCGACCAGTTTTCCGCCAAAGCGGGCTGCGTACGCCTGAGCGAACGACGCCTCGATGGTGCTCTGTTCAGTCTGCAGCAACTTCGCGGGTAACTCAGTCTCGACCTCAAACCCTTGGCCGACATAGCGCATATCCGCGCTGCGACGAAACGCGATCAGGTCTCGCGTAACGCCCGCCGAAGCCAATTCTTGACTCAAGGCATCTTCCATCCCTTGCAATAAGGCGTCGATCGCAGGCCAGTCCATCTCGCTTAAGCGTGCATAGCGTGTGCGAACCATGTCCATTTTCATTGGCGCGACCAACAACCCAAAGGCGGAAAACACGCCCGCGTTGGCTGGCACCAATAAATCAGAGCAACCACTGCGGCGTGCGACTTCGCGTGCGTGAATCGGGCCTGCGCCACCAAAGGCGAGCAAGGTATAGCGTCGAATGTCGCGCCCATTCTCGACCGCGTGAATTTTGGCGGCCACTGCCATGTGTTCGCAAACAATCCGATGAATCCCGTTGGCCGCTTCGACAATACTCAAACCCAACGGGCGAGCAATATGTTCTTCGATCGCCTGTTCAGCTAAGTCCAGACGCAAACTCACGGCGCCGCTTAACGTACCTTGTGGATCCAGATATCCCAATACCAGCGCCGCATCGGTCACCGTGGGGCGAGTTCCGCCCAAGCCATAACACGCAGGCCCAGGACTTGAGCCTGCGCTCTGCGGGCCGACTTTCAACAAGCCTGTCGTATCAACGTGAGCGATACTGCCTCCGCCTGCACCGATCTCAATCAGGTCGATCGTGGGCAAACGAACCGGCAGCCCGCTACCTTTTTTAAACCGTTGTTGACGCGCTGCTTCAAACTCTGTCGTAATCGACGGCCGTCCATTCGAAATTAAACAGGCTTTGGCAGTGGTGCCCCCCATATCAAAGGCCATCACGTTCGGAGTCTTTGACACGCGGGCAGAATGCGCCGCGCCCAAGGCACCAGCTGCGGGCCCCGATTCAAGCATACGAATCGGCATACGCTCACCAAGTTCGCGAGAAATGACACCACCGTTTGACTGCATGATGTGCAAGGTCGCGTTCAACCCGATTGCCCGTAAGCCGTCTTCAATCGCCCCTAAATAACTGCCAACCATGGGCATAACACAGGCGTTGAGCACCGTCGCAACGGTACGCTCGTATTCACGAATTTCACCTAACACTTCAGACGACAGCGAAATCGACAGCTCGGGCGCGATCCGTTGTGCGATCGCTTTCACACGCTGTTCGTGAGCGGGGTTAGTAAAGCTATGCAAAAAGCACACTGCAATCGCACGTACTCCAGCTGCACGTAATTGATTCACGACTTGCTCGACCTCTTGGTCTTGCATAGCAATCACGACTTGCCCCGCAGCATCTACCCGCTCGCGGACTTCGGCACGTAAGGCACGCGGTACGATCGCATCAGGCCCTGGTGCCGTCAAGTCATACAGGTCGTAGCGCAACTCGCGTGCGATTTCGATCACATCACGAAACCCTTCGGTTGTGATTAAGCCGGTGACAGCACCCTTGCGCTCAATCACAAGGTTAGTGACCGCGGTCGTCGCCCCCACCACCACATCGGTCACTTGCGAAAGGGTCAGACCATGCTCTTTTAGCAAAGCCAGCAAGCCCAAACGAATGGGCATCACAACATCGGGCGCACCGGTCAGAACCTTTGAGGTGAAGATAGTGCCATCAGTACCGAGCAACACCAAATCAGTGAAGGTGCCGCCGATATCAAACGCAAAACGATACTGCTGGCTAGAAACTAATGCCTGAGCACTCATGCTTAGCCCTTAACTTTTGAAAGCTTAATGCCGCGTTCAAAGCCTTTTTCGAATTTCTTAGACTCAAACACATTGTCTTTAATCGAGAAGAACTCTTGTAACGCGCGCTGCTCTTCGGTGGTCGTGTGCATCGTAGTGGCATCAAATGGGCAGGTTTGCGTGCACATTTCACAACCGATACAGTTGGCATGTATCGATTCGACTGAGCCGTCACCCTGCGCCAAGGCATCGTAAAAACAGGTTTGAATACAAATCGTGCAAGTTGGATTTTTACAAGCCTCAGAGGCAATTTCACTATGCATGCGGGGCTTGCGAAATTGCTCGCCATAGTCCTTCACCGCTGCGCGCGAAGCAATGCCCGTCATGGATGCGATATCTGGATAACCATGACTATCCATAAAGCTATCGAGCCCAGTGATCATGCTAGGCAAGTACTTGATTCCCTTGAGCATCAACACCGAGCCCACCTGTACGAGCGGCGCACCCGTCATGATGAACTCGACGATATCTTTGTGATCGTAAATACCGTTCGAACCCGTAATCGGCATCCCAAGCTCGGTATAGATCCGATTCACCCAGCGAAGTGATAAAGCTTTTGCCCATACCCCACCGATTCCGGCTGGCCCGCCCAAGCGTGGCAAACCAGTTTCAATGTCAACCGAAAAACCGGTGTAACGATTCGTGGCGGTCACACCCGCCGCACCCGCCTCTTTCACAGCGCGTGCAACATCCAACACGCGCGATTGATCAGGCGTGAGTTTGATCACCACAGGGATCTTGACGGCCTCGCAGACGCGCGCAGTCACCTCGCGCGCAATCTCAGGCTCTTGCCCGATCATCGAGCCGCCATGCACGCCAGGCATCATGGCAGGATGCGGGCAGCCAAAGTTAAGCTCAACCATGGGCAAGCCACAATCTTCGATCGTACGGCAAATATCGATCCAGCTTTGCATGGTTTTGCCACCGGCACTACCGATCAAATGAGAGCCCTGATCTTGCGCGTACTTGTTCAAGTCTTTTAGGTGCGGAATCCATTCGCGCAGAGGCGTACTTGAGTATCCCGAACGGCTATAGAACACAAAGTTCTTGTTGACCTTACCTTTAATCAGTTCATTCTTTTCATTCAAAATTGCGTACTTTGAATTTTGCGTCAAGCGCGCCATGTCCTCGATATCGGTGAGGGTTTTAATGATCATGCCACCCGCACCTGCGTCCACACACTCACGAATCACTTCTGGACTATTGGTTGTTTCGAGCGATGCAATCACCACCGGATTTTTAAATTTAACGCCACAAAAATCTAAAGAGAGATCAGCCACGCGTTACCCCTAAATTAAGCGAATTGAATAGATTAAATAAATGAAAAACGTTCGAGATCTCAAGGCGCCCCCACACGTCGTCCACGCGCCTTTAACGCTTCGCCGCCCGGCCGCAACGAGGTTCGGCCATTTTCATTATTGCCCTCGACCAGTCGTCCGAGAAGCTCCATGAACACCCGTCGATCGGCAGGATTGAGCGGGCTGAGCAATTGCTGTTGCGACAACTGCATATCTTTTTGATAGCGCTGTACGAATTTTTTGCCGTCTGGCGTGGCCAAACATAATTTACGCCGGCGGTTCTGCGGATCGACGACTCGGGTGAGCAGGTTACGGTCTTCAAGGCGCCTAAGAATCTCTGCAACGTTGGCTGGATCGAGTCCAAGCTCAGCACCAAGGGTGGCCTGATCGATACCTGGGCGGCGGATCAAAATACTCAGTAAGCCAAACTGCACAGGCGTGACTTGCCCATCTGCCACGCGGGCCGAAAACATCGCCACATGAATTTGATGCAACCTGCGTACCAAATAACCAGGGCGATCCCAAATCGTGTGGTTAGTTGTTGAGGAGCTGGCGGTTACGTTGGACACCGTCGGCACGACCACCAAAGCGGGCTGCCTGCGCACGGCAGGTTTGGGCCCTAACTTGGTTGGCACAGCAGGCACATTTTTACGCACGGCTCGCCTCGTTTAACGGTTCGTATACTGATTGTTCGTATACTGACAGTTGATTGTCAAACCAAGCTAGCCGTGTTGTCAAGTAAAAAATCAGGCAGGGTTTACGCGCATTTGGTTACAGCAAACTATCGGCCCAAATATTACGCGCCCAGCCCCAGGCATAGACGCCTTCTAACTCACTGGGGGCCGCCGACACGCCGCCCGAACCCGCGGCAGTTTTATACGTCTTGTCTGGCGCACTGTACTGATGAACGCTGGCCACATGTACGACTTTTGTGGCATCGACAAAGCTATAGCAAGTGTTGTTTAAAACCGGCTGAGGGTTAAGGGCAAACCCTCGTAACTCAGCCACAATAGCGGCCGCAGCGACCTTAGCATGCTGATTTGCCATGTGCGCCGACTTGGGCATAAACGCGGCGTTTTGTGTCGAATCCCCCAAAATATGGATATCTTTGGCCGCCGTTGATTCGAAATTCAAAAAATTTACCTGCGCCCAGCGTTTATTTGAGTTCGCTAAGCCCGCTTGCACAATTAACTCAGCCGCACGCATGCGTGGCAAAACATTTAACACGTCAGCCTGGACTGAGTCTTGAATATCGAAGCGAAGCGTCTTGGTCGCAGCCTCGACTCTGACCAGATTATGCGATGCGCGATATTCAATCATGCCCGGGTACAAATCGGCCCAAGCCTTCTTAAACAAGCCGGGCTTTGACACGACGTCTTCGTTCGCATCGAGAATCAAGACCTTAGATTTAGGTTTATGCTTTTTAAAATATGCGGCAACTTGGCAAGCTCGCTCATACGGGCCGGGCGGGCATCTAAAGGGCGCCTCTGGAATGCTCAGCGCAAACACGCCACCGTCTGGCATGTCATGTAGTTGCTTCTGTAATCTAAGCGTTTCGGACCCGGCTTTCCAGGCCTGCAGTGTCACCCCCGCTTGATTCGCCTGCACCAAGCCTTCAATGCTGTCCATCATCAGGCCGATGCCTGGCGACAACACTAATTTATCGTAATTCAGAGTCGTGCCAGAGTGTAATTGCACAACCTTTTTAAACGGCTCAATCGCAGTCACCCAGTCGCGCACCAACGAGACACCGTGCCGCTTTTGCAACGCATCGTACGAAACGGTCAACTCAGGCAGCGTGCTTGACCCCCCCAGTACCAGGTTAGAAAGAGGGCAAGACACGAACGACAACTCGGGTTCAATCAAGGTGACGTTTGCAGTGCCCTCAGACCAAAGGCGAAGATATTTTGCCGCCGTCGCCCCGCCATAGCCGGCCCCAACCACCAGCACTCGAGCCGCCTTCAAATCGGCACGCACAACAGCAGGAAACGCTAGGCTAGCAGCCAACAGAGCTCCGGTGCGATGTAAAAACTGACGACGCTTCATGGTTGTTGACCTCGGGGTAATCTTCTAGGGGCGAACGCCTGGGCTTTCGAGCAGCATGGCGCGTGCACGCCAAGCTAAAAACAATTCAAGCTCAAGCAACTCGGTCGAGCCAAACGCAAAAGGCTCTGCGCGAACCCCGACCAGACAATTACGCAAGCGTCGCTCGAGCGAACCAACCGCCTGCCATTCAAGCCGGTAGATTGGATACGCTGTTGGATGCGCCTGAGGAATCGGATTACCTGCAATTTCTTGCCCAGCGCGCTCGGCATGGCATTGAGCACAAGAGAGGTTTAACTGGCCCATGCGCTGATTAAACAAGCGTTGGCCTGAGGCAAGTGCCGACTCATTAGCCGGCGTGCGTTCAACAGTGATCGGCATGCCTTTAGACTGGTTGGCGACAAAAGCCGAAAGTGCCAGCAATGGCTTGCTCTCAAAAGCAAAGGGCGTTGCGCCTTGGTGCTCGATGCGACACTGATTGATGCGCCCCGAAAGGCTGAGTAACTGACCCGCAGCGTTGAACTTAGGGAAGCTGGCTGCAATACCTTTCATCGATACCGTAGCATCACCATGACACGAGGCACAAGATTGATTTTTTTTACCCGCGATCTCTTGCCATAAAACCTGGCCGTCTAACACTGCAAACGTGGCCGGGTTTAAAAGAGGATCATCCTGCATTGCCTTGGTGTCAGGCGACATCAAGGCATAACTTGATTGACGCTCAGCCCCAACTGGATCAGCTTGCGACGAGGTGTGGAAGGGCAGCAAAATAGCGAGCGAAAAAAGAATAGCTAGCGACACCCGCTTTTCAAGCAGACAAGACAAAAAAACTTGCCACACCCAAGGCATCACGTCACTGTGAGCGTACTGGTTGTACTCGAAGCGTAGCCGTTATCTCCAGACCACTTGAACTCTAGTGTGCCGCTTTCGGTCGCAGTAGTCGTAAACACAATCAACGGATTCGCACCCATAGCCGGGTGCAACTCGACACGAAACACTTCAACACCGTTATAGGTACAACGGAAATCGCGAATGATATCGCGAGGAATCCGTTGACCCGTCTCTGTGTGCCGAAAACCAGACTCCATATCATGTTGCACAATGATACGGATCTCAAGAATTTCGCCTTTTTTAGCCGTCGCGGGCATCGTGACAATCGTACGAGAGGTCTTGCTCACATTACACCTCAGTGCAGGCTGCAAGCGTCACTAGGGTCGCTGCGTCACCTTGCCAAAAAGAACCATCACTCAATTGCGCGATTGCCCGCACGCGCTGCGAATCTCCCAACCGGATGCGGGTGGTCACTGCCGCGCGCCCCGAACGAGGCGACAAGAAAAAGCTCACCACATTGGGCAAGGGATTGCCCTCAGCCACGATATGAACGGCTCGCACGTAATCTGCTTCGGTCATCGGGCTTTGCACAGACACCTTCATGGTAACCAGATTACCGTTCTCAACCAGTGGCGGAATTTCGAGCGTCACGCGACCGACCTGTGCCGAGCGACCACCCAAAATTTTGTCAACGGCTTGTGTGGCATCATCGACCGTCGCAAACGCATTCAATGTTGGCAACACGCTGGCGGCTGCCGCACTTATCACAAAGGTTCTTCGAGTGACTGTCACGGTTTTAAGCTCACTAAAAAAGCTACAACGTCTTCGATGTCTTGCGCCGTCAAGATTGCTTTACCTGCAAACTGCGGTGCAATCCGCGTAAAACCCTCCGCACGAAAATAAGAGGGCATGATGGTATTTGGATTAAAGCGACTCGCATCGACAATGCGAGCACGCAACTGCTCTGCCGACAAGGCTGCCGAACTAGCCGCCAAATCTGGGGCAAGCGTGCCCTGAAAACGTTCTTCAGGAAACGGCCCGCTATGACACAGTATGCATAAACCGCCCTGACGGCTCAACACCAGAGCGCGCCCGCGTACTGTATCCCCCGGTTGCCCCGACAATGAAGCGTTGATCGCATCACCGACAAAGACCTGCGCTTGCAGGGGGCTGAGGCAGGCAAGCCAGAAACTGGCCACTAACGCCCACCCAGCACCCCATTTGGTCATACCAAAGTCATACCACTATTTTTCAAAGGCACATCACGCAAACGCTTACCCGTTGCACGATAAATCGCATTGAGCACGGCGGGTGCCGCCACACAAATCGTGGGTTCGCCAATACCGCCCCAGTCTTTGCCACCGCCCTCAATAATAATGGTTTCGACTTTAGGCATTTGCGCAAGACGAATCGAGCCAAACGTATCGAAGTTTTTCTGTTCAATGCGGCCGTCTTTCACGGTGCACTCTTCTTCAAACAACGCCGACAATCCGTACACAAACGAGCCAGAGACTTGACGCTGAATTTGAGCCGGGTTCACGGCGTAGCCGCAATCCGTTGCTGCCACGATACGATGAATCTTGACCTTAGTACCGTCGGTCACAGAGAGTTCGCACGCAGCGGCCACGTAACTGCCAAACGCCGTCATCTGGGCAATACCTCGAAAAACTCCGGGAGCAGCAGGTTTTGTCCAACCAATGCCTGCAGCGGCGGCGTTGAGCACCGCAAGATTGCGGGGAAACTTGCCCATAAACTTACGACGAAACTCAACCGGATCTACACCAGCAGTTTCAGCAAGTTCATCCATGAAACATTCGATGAACACCGCGTTTTGATTCACGTTCACACCACGCCAAAAACCTGGTGGCACGTGCGTGTTGCGCATCGCATGGTCCATCAACTGATTCGGAAACTCGTAACCGAAGGCATGCTCGCCGCCGTCAAACACGCCTTGAAAAACCAAGGGATCACGGCCTTTTTGTTGCGCTACGACTGCAGGGCGCACCGCCGCCAGGATCGACTGACCCGACAAGCGCATGTGCACGCCGGTCAAGTTTTTATCCTTATCAAACGAGCCTGTCAGCTTACACATCATGACTGGGTGGTAACGCCCTTGGGTCATGTCTTCTTCGCGCGTCCAGATCAATTTGATCGGGGTACCAGGCATTTGCTTAGCGATATTGACAGCCTGCGTGGTGTAGTCTTGAAACGCACCACGACGACCAAAACCGCCACCCAGATTAATTTTGTAAACCTCGCACTTCTCAGCGGGCAAACCTGAGGCCGCAATGACAGCAGCCAATGAGGCCTCACCGTCTTGCGTTGGCACCCAAGCGTCGCAACGTTCTGGCGTCCACTTCGCCGTGGCGTTCATGGGCTCCATGGGGGCGTGATTCAAGAACGGATAGAAATAAGTCGCCTCGGTCTTGTTGACGGCCGCGGTGATCGCAGCTTTAGTGTCACCACGCGTGTTGCCAACGAAAGCCTGCTCTGCAGTCAAGCCCTCTACGAGCGTCTTAGCGATCGACGCGCTTGACACAGTTGCATTTGGGCCCTCGTCCCACACAATTGCAACCTGATCGAGGGCTGTTTTGGCAATCCAGAACGTCTCGGCCACAACAGCAACGGCGGTTTCACCCACCTTCATAACCTTCTTAACGCCCTTCATGGCGGTCACTTTGCTGTCATCAAAGCTTTTAACCTTGCCGCCAAAAACGGGGCACTCTTTGATGGTGGCTACCATTAGGCCAGGCATCGTTAAATCCATACCGTAAACCTGCTTGCCCGTCACCTTATCGGCAAAGGTGTCGATACGGTTCATAGACTTACCGATGATCTTCCACTCTTTGGGGTCTTTGAGCGTGATCTCGGTGGGGACAGCAATCTTTGAGGCCGCCTCAGCCACTTTGCCAAACGATACTTTGCGGCCAGTTGGCTTGTGGGTGATGACGCTTTCAGCGGCCACGCACTCTGCGACGGGGACTTTCCACTCGTCGGCAGCAGCTTGCACCAACATCATGCGGGCGGCGGCGCCGCCTTTACGAACATACTGTTCTGAGGTACGAATACCGCGACTACCGCCGGTTGAAAAATCACCCCATATACGCTTGCGCTTGAGGCTTTCACCGGGCGTTGGATATTCAACCGTGACCTTGCTCCAGGCACACTCAAGCTCTTCGGCCACCATCTGTGCCAAGCCAGTAATCGTGCCCTGCCCCATCTCTGAGCGCACGACACGCACGATGACAGTGTCATCGGGCTTGATCACGACCCAAGCGCCGATTTCTGGGGTTGACTCTGCTGCAAGCGCTGAGCCCATAAAAGGAATTTGCAAACCAAGTGCCAGTCCACTACTGACGGCGGTGGTACCTACAATAAACTGACGACGTGAAGGATTCGGGACGCGTGCGTTCATAGTTGACCCCTTAAGCTTTAGCGACTGAGTGAATGGCGGCGCGAACTTCTTGAAAGCTGCCGCAGCGACAAATATTTGTGATGGCCGCATCAATATCGGCATCAGTAGGTTTAGGTTTTTTAGCCAGCAAATCAGTGGCTGCCATCAACATACCTGACTGACAAAAACCACATTGCGGCACTTGATGATCGATCCAAGCCTGTTGCAGTTGGGTCAGTTTGCCATCTTTGGCCAGGCCTTCAATTGTTTGAATTTGTTTGCCTACGGCGGCACTCACAGGCAGGACGCACGAACGAATGGCTGCACCGTCCATCATGATGGTACAGGCGCCACATTGAGCAATACCGCAACCGTATTTGGTACCGGTCAGGCCGACCTGCTCTCGAATGACCCACAAGAGTGGGGTATTTGGATCGACATCCACGCTATGCGCTTTGCCGTTTACGGTCAACTGAATCGCCATCGAGAGACTCCTGAAAATTGAGCAAGAAAGTTTAGAAACAAATAACTAACTAATATGGCGCGAGTGTATCGCCAAAAAATGAACCCGTCAGTCACAACCTTACAGAATAAAACCCCCGTCTTACGCTAAGGTCAAACCATGCTTGCGCAAGGGCAAATCACTTGCGGGTTTACCCGTAGCCGCAAAGATCGCATTCAAGACTGCAGGCCCGACAACACAGATGGTGGGCTCTCCGACACCGCCCCAGAAATCATAGGAAGGCACCAACACGCACTCGACCTTGGGCGTATCTTTAAGTTTGGCTAAGGGGTACGAGTGGTAGTTGTTTTCTTTGACTTGCCCGTTTTCAATCGTAATGTCTTCATTAAAAATTGCAGACAACGCCATCACAACTGACCCCTCAATCTGCGCTTTCACCTGCGAAGGGTTCACAAAGTGACCCGAATTCAAAGCAAACACCATGCGATGAACTTTGACCTGACCACTAGGCGACACCGACACCTCAGCCGTTGCCGCCGAGTAGCTGCCATAGCCCATGAACTGCGCAATGCCGCGATGCTGTCCTGCCGGTAGCGGCTTACCCCAATCACCTTTCTGCGCCACCGCATCCAAGACAGCAAGGTGTTTAGGATGGTTTTTCATCAGATCACGACGAAACGCCAGTGAGTCGCGACTGGCCGCACGCGCGCACTCTTCAATGAAGCATTCCATGTAAATACCGTTTTGATTGGTATTCACTCCACGCCACGGGCCAACAGGCACATGACTGTTACGCATCACGTACTCGGTTAAGAGCGACGGAAAGGTGTAACCCAATTGCGCATCGCCCGGCGCATCATAAAATCCTTGCAGCTGCCTCACATCTTTATTGTTTTTAATGGCTGACGGGTTTAAGTAGGCATTGATCGACTGACCAGAGACGCGGATATGAAATCCCGTCAAATTACCTTTGTCATCAAGGCCAGCTGACATCTTGGCCATCGAAATCGGGCGAAAGAAGTCGTGCGTCATATCCTCTTCGCGACTCCAAACCATCTTGATCGGAATGTTTGGATATTGCTTGGCAATCGCCACGGCGTGATGCATAAAATCTTGTGTACCGCCGCGTCGCCCGAGCCCACCGCCCAAGTCCATGGTCTTGATGTCACAATTTGCCAAAGGCAGACCTGAAGCTTCAGACAGCGCGGCCATCGAGGCTTCGGCGTTTTGCGTCGGCACCCAAGCGTAGGCACGATCACCACTAAGCTGCACAACGCAATTCATCGGCTCCATCGTGGCATGAGCCAAATACTGACTGCTATACACCGCTTCGACCGTTTTGGCTGAGGCTTTAATGGCGGCTAGTGCGTCGCCTTCTTTACGCTGCCAATAGTCGCCTTCAGCGCCTAAGCCGTCTTTCAAGGCCGCTGCAATTGTCGTACTCGAGACCTTTGCGTTTGGACCCAAATCCCAATCGATCGGAAGATTGTCTAAGGCGTTTTTTGCACGCCACCAGGTGTCAGCCACCACAGCCACAGTTGAGTCATTGACTTTGACCACACCTTTCACACCGCGCATGGCTTTGACCTTTGATTCATCAAAGCCCACGAGCTTGCCGCCAAACACTGGGCAGCTTTTGACTGCTGCGCATAACATTCCTGGCAGACGTAGGTCGATACTAAAGACCTTGGCACCGTTCACCTTATCTGCGCTATCTAACCGCGCAACCGCAGTCCCTGCAATCTTCCAGTCTTGAGGCTTTTTCAAAACAATCGATTTTGCTTCGGGGGGCGTGAGCTTTGCCGCCGCATCAGCGACCTTGCCGTAGCTCACGGTACGTTTTGTCTGGGCATGCGTGATGACGCCTTGGCTGACCATTAATTCGGACACAGGCACTTTGAACTGCTCAGCCGCCGCTTGCAAAAGCATCAACCGCGCCGCAGCACCACCGCGGCGCACATAGTCGTGCGAATCACGAATACCCCGGCTACCGCCGGTCGCCATCGCACCCCAAGCACGCTTGCGGGCTAAATTTTGCCCTGCGGAAGGCGCTTCATAGGTGACTTTTTTCCAGTCACAGTCAAGCTCTTCGGCAACCAACTGAGCTAGGCCTGTACGTGTGCCCTGACCCATCTCAGAACGAACGATACGAATCACCACGGTGTCGTCGGGCTTGATCACGACCCACAAATTCACCTCGTCGGCGGTCAACGCCGGCGCAGTGGTTTGTGCCAAGGCCGGACGCGAGTTCATCAACCCGAGCGCCAGACCCGCGCCAACCGTGGCGGTACCGATCAAAAACTGTCGACGAGCCGGGTGTAAAGGAGCGTTGCTTAAACGCTTGACATTGCGTGTTGCGCCCAAGGACTTACTGATACGATTTGTCATATTCAGCCTCTTTATGCTTTAGCGATGCCAGCTGTGGCGTAATCTTTTAAAACGTCGGCTAGTTGCTTTTGACCCGCCGCGACATGGATACCGTCGCGGATGCGCTGATAAGTGCCGCAGCGACAGATATTCGTCATCGCCGCGTCAATATCAGCGTCGGTGGGTTTGGGCACGCGCTTAAGTAAGGCAACAGCGGCCATCACCTGGCCCGATTGACAGTAGCCACACTGAGGGATATCAAGTGCGATCCAAGCTTGCTGGACAGCATGGCTGGAGTCTTTAGACAGCCCTTCGACGGTGGTGATCATCTGACCGGCAGCGCTCGCCACCGGAATCGAGCACGAGCGCACCAATTCACCGTTTAGTTGCACAGAACAGGCGCCACACTGTGCAACACCACAACCATATTTGGTGCCGGTCAAACCGAGCACTTCTCGCAGCGCCCACAACAAAGGCATATCGGGTTCAACGTCGATCTTGTGAACGGTGCCGTTTACTTTGAGTTCCATGAACAGTGCCTCAAGTCAGAAGAATTACGGTCGAATATACCCGAGCGCATCACTTAAGTCAGCAGAGTTTTTACAGTCCTACGTTAAGAACACTTTAATGTTTTGAAGATACCCCTTCACCCGCCCATATAGATGCCGGGGTGCACAGTCGCCCTTGACGGGTCAAAAAACGACAACACTTCCTGAGCCTCAATAGGCGCTACTCACCTAATGCATGTGTAGACGCGCAAAGCTCTCAAAATCATGTGCAGGGATTGGCCGGCTATACAAATACCCTTGAAACGCCAGGCAACCGATATCTTGCAAGAACTCTTGCTGCCCTAAGGTTTCTACGCCCTCAGCGATGACCTCTAACCCCAAAGAGTGCCCGAGCGTCACAATAGTGCGTGCGATCGCAGCACCGTGAGCATCGGTCAACATATCGCGCACAAAAGATTGGTCGATTTTGAGCTGATCGAGCGACAAGCGCTTCAAATAATTCAGCGATGAATAACCTGTACCGAAGTCATCAAGCGACACTGCAATACCAATATCTTTAAGTGCTGCAATCTTGCGATTGACATCCGTTAAGTCATTGACCAGCATGCTCTCGGTGAGTTCGAGTTTCAGTCGCTCAGGTGGCGCCCCACTGGCCTTTAGCGCACTCAATACCGTCTCAGTAAAGTCAGGTTGCTGAAACTGCATAGGGCTAATGTTGACGGCTAACTTGAGCTCACGCATATGCTCAACCTGAGACCACCTAGACAACTCAATACAAGATTGCTCAAGCACCCAGCCACCAAGCTGCTTGATAAACCCGATTCTTTCGGCAAGCGGCACAAACAGCCCGGGCGAAATATTGCCGTAAGTGGGATTTTTCCAGCGCAACAAAGCTTCAGCTCCGCTGACTTTAAGGTTTGCATCAATTTGCGGCTGAAAGTGCAAATTAAGCTGATTACCTTGAATCGCTTGTCGCAACTCATTTGCCATCAGCAAACGTTCGTCCAAACTGGCTTGCATCTGTGCATCAAAGAAACGATAAGTATCCTTGCCTTGGGCCTTGGCCTGATACATCGCCAAATCCGCGTTTTGCAATAAGACCTCTGCGCTTGCCTGGCGATCGCCAATTAATATCACCCCTGCGCTGGCAGACGAATCGTGCGCCGTACCTTGCAACTCAATCGGACTAGAGAGCAAACTCAGAATACGCTGCACCGCAGCGAGCACTCTGGCACCAGACAAAGCGTGATCGCTACCGAGATTTCTGAGCAACACGACAAATTCATCTCCACCAATCCGGGCAACCGTTTCATCAGCTCGCACACAGCTCAATAAACGCTGACTGACCTCGATCAAAAATTGATCCCCTTGTTGGTGACCAAAGGCATCATTATGTTTCGCTGCACAATTGCTCAACTTACCCGTCCATTGCATTTTTAAGCGCAAGACATACGGCAAAGCGCTCTTCAAACTAGCTGCGCTGTCGGACAAATGGGCTGGCTCATCGCTGTACTTGCATCACCGCCCTGGGAGAAGGCACGAGGATTAAACTCGAACGCAGCGGCAAACAGGTTTTGCACAACGGCAAACGTCCGACTGAGCTAACATAATGACAATCTGCGGTTACAGAGCTGCCTACAGCGCTATTCACCCTTCCACTAACCAAGGCAGCTTTGCGCGCTTTTGTTAAAGATCAAGCAAAAACAACTCGAGACAGCAAAATGAAAAATCAACACGTTATTTTGGTCAGCCGCCCAAATGGTTGGGTGACACCTGAAAACTTCAAGCTCGTTGATGCAGACATGCCTGTGCCAACCAACAACCAAGTCCTGATTCGTAACCAATGGTTATCGCTTGACCCCTATATGCGGGGTCGCATTTCTGATGCAAAGTCGTACGCACAGAGCGTCAATCCAGGCGAAGTCATGGTGGGTGGTGCGATCGGTGAAGTGATTGAATCCAACTCGCCAGACTTCAAGGTTGGTGAAACTGTCTTGGCTGCCACCGGCTGGCGACTCTATGGCACGATCAACGCCAAAGGTGTGACCAAAATTGATACCAGTAAAGTCAGTCCAACCGCTTACTTAGGTATCCTTGGTATGCCTGGCATCACAGCCTGGACCGGTCTGATTGATATCTGCCAACCAAAAGCAGGCGAAACCGTCGTGGTCGACGCTGCCTCGGGCGCTGTGGGTAGTGTGGTGGGGCAACTTGCCAAACACGTTGGCTGCCGAGTTGTTGGTATCGCAGGTGGCGCTAAAAAGTGTCAATACGTTGCAGACGAGTTGGGCTTTGACGCCTGCATTGACCACCGTGCCAATGACTTTGCCGAACAGCTTGCGGCAGCCTTACCTAAAGGTATCGACTGCCTGTTCGAAAACGTCGGTGGCGAAATTTTTGAACGCTTACTCACCCACATGAACACCTTTGGTCGTATCGCGCTGTGCGGGATGGTGTCTGAGTTCAATCGCGATCCTCACGCTTATCATACGTTGCGCGCTATTTTGGTCAGCCGCTTACGCGTGCAAGGTTTTATCGTCTCAGACAAGCTCGACACCTGGCCCGCCATTCGTTCACAACTTTACGACCTAGTGGTCGCAGGCAAACTGAAGTTTCGCGAATCGGTTGCGGTCGGTCTCGGCAGCGCGCCCGAGGCACTTGTCGGCATGCTCAAGGGCGAGAATTTTGGCAAGCAACTTGTGAAGTTGGTGTAACGCCATGCAGAGCACCTCTAAAACGACTTGGTGCCAGTGCGTGTTAAGAGTAAGTGTGGTTGCCAACCTCGCCTTGGCTGTACTTCTGAGTTTTGCCGCAACGGCACAAAGCTCAACTCAAAAACCGGTTGGCGCCTACCCCGAGCGCCCCATTCGCTTTGTCGTACCCTTTGCAGCAGGTGGCGCGACCGACGTGGTCGCGCGTCTGATTGCACCGAACCTGTCTGCGGCACTCGGGCAAACTGTTGTCGTTGAAAATCGCCCGGGTGCTGCAACGGTGATTGGCACAGCGCTCGTTGCGCAATCCGCGCCAGACGGCTACACACTCCTACAAGGCTCGGCGAGCTTGGCAATCACTCCCAGCACCATGGCGAAGCTACCCTACAACGTCACCCGTGACTTGATACCAGTGATACAAACTTCGTCCCAATCTTATTTGGTGCTGGTACGTCACTCGTCGCCGATCCAATCGCTTCGAGAGCTACTCTCTTACGCACAACAACATCCCAAAAAAATTAGCTACGGCACTCCAGGCCATGGCAGTAGTGGCCATCTTTCAATCGAACAATTTTGTTTAGAAGCCGGCATCCAAATGACGCATGTCGCGTATAAGGGAGATAACCCCGCACTCACAGACTTACTCGGTGGTCACATTGATTTGGTATTCGCAACGATTTCAGCGGCCCATCCCCATTTGCGCTCTGGTCAACTACGCGCACTGGCTATCACGGCGCCGCAACGTTCGACGCGGTTTCCAGATTTACCCACCGTCTCGGAGTCAGGTGTGCCCGGTTATGAAGCGAGCTCTTGGAACGGGGTCTTGGTGCCAGCTGGTACGCCGCAAGCCATCGTTGAGCGCTTAGAGCAAGACCTCGCAAAAGTCTTAAAATCGCCTGAGCTTGTTCAGTGGTACACGGATAACGGTGCTGACCCAGGCGCTCAAAGCTCAACACAATTCAAAGAGGTCATACGAGTCCACCTCGACAAATGGGCACGGCTAGTCAAAACACTAGGCCTGACACCTGAATAGCCAAACTAAAACACACCACCCACATTAAACAGGGCCATCATCCCCAATATCACAAACAACCCGGCTGCGATCAGATGCACGGTGCGCATAGGCACGATACGCGTGATGCGCTCGCCCAAGAGCACAGCCGGGGCGTTGGCCAGCATCATGCCAAAGGTGGTGCCAATCACAACCGCAGCCAAAGACGAATACTGAGCGGCCAGAGCAACGGTCGCGAACTGGGTTTTATCACCCATCTCAGCCAAAAAGAAGGCGATCACCGTCGTGAGAAAGACCCCACCCTTTTGTACCGCTTGCGTGTCATCAAGTTTGTCAGGGATCAAAATCCAACCCGCCATCGCCAAAAACGAGACGCCTAAAATCCAACGCATCACCTGTGGCCCAACCCAGTGCATCAGCCAGGCACCCAAGGCACCTGCGACACCATGATTGAGTAGCGTTGCCACCAGAATACCCAAGATAATCGGCACAGGCTTACGAAAGCGTGCCGCTAGCACCAAGGCCAGTAACTGCGTTTTGTCGCCCATCTCTGCGAGCGCGACAATACCAGTGGACATCAAAAAAGCTTCAATCATTTTTTACCTGAGTGGCGACTTGAGTTGAAATGCTCGTTGAACGAATAAGTCGAAAGACTCGTTGAGCACTTGAGTCGAAATACTGGTTGAACGAATAAGTCGAAAGACTCGTTGAACGAATGAGACGTCAATCATCAGACGCACTTACCTTATAAAAATCTATCTAGTATGCGGCGGCTATTTTTATCAAGTGCCTGCATGTCAGGCAAAATAAACCTCAAGCCATGACTATCAGTAATGATCAGCGTCGAACCAGTTAAACGACGGATATCTTCTTCGCCTTTCAGTATTAACTTTGTCGCGCCCCTGTCAGTGACGATATCCCAAGTGCTAGGGGTTGAAAGAGTTGACACACTGACGATGCGTTGAATCGACGGCATCATCTCGCGCAAAGCGATCTCTTCAGTAATCAACTCACGCATGTCTTGGGGTAACGCACTCAACTCATCTACCCAAGCAATTTCTTTGCCTTCTGTACTCATGAACGCCACAAATTGCTCGGGTGCCTGCAATGGGAACGCACGCACCGGCACCACCCCTTCGAAGACACGCCCGTCTTGAAACGTGACCAACAGGCGACCCGCCTGATTACGCGATAACAAAAAGTCAGACATCAGCGGCCCCTTGTCGATTATCGGGCGTGACGACTGGCGAAGACACTGGTTTGACGTCTGCAATTACCTTGCTCGCCGAGGCTTCGAGCGGACCGGGGATCGCAACACCTTCAACTCCTGTCAGGCGCGACTGAGCCTGATACAAATCGTGGTAAGCGCCACCGCGGGCAAGTAAGTCATCATGGTTACCAATCTCGACAATTTCGCCCCGATCGAGCACCACCAGACGATCGGCCTTTCGCAAGGTACTTAAGCGATGTGCGATCGCAATTGTGGTGCGACCTTGAATGAGGTTATCGAGAGCTTCTTGGATCTCCATCTCGGTGGTGGTGTCCACCGATGAGGTCGCCTCATCCAATATGAGAATACGTGGATCAATCAGTAGCGCACGCGCGATTGAGATACGTTGACGCTCGCCGCCCGACAGCGCTTGACCACGTTCGCCAACAAGTGAATCGTATCCTTGAGGCAGTCGCAAAATAAATTCGTGCGCACGCGCAGCACGCGCTGCCGCGACAATCTCTGAACGCGTTGCCCCAGGTTTACCGTAGGCGATGTTTTCAGCAATGGTTCCGAAAAATAAGAACGGCTCTTGCAATACCAAGCCAATGTTTCGCCTGAACGAGGCAAGTGAGTATGAGCGTATATCAACACCGTCCACTTTGATCCCACCCTCGGTGACATCATAAAAACGGCAAATCATATTCACCAGCGAACTCTTACCCGAACCGCTGTGGCCCACTAAGCCAATCATCTCGCCTGCGCCGATACTTAAGTTGACGTTGCGTAATACCGTTCTGCTGCCATAGCGAAAGCCAACATTGCTCAACTCAATACGCCCTTCTACACGCTCAAGCGGCACGGGGCGCTGTGCATCGGGTACGCTCGACACGTGATCCAAAATATCAAAAATACGCTTGGCGCCGGCCGCCGCTTGCTGCGTGTGCGACACAATGCGGCTCATTGAATCTAGTCGCGTGTAAAACCGGCCGATATACGCCAGAAAGGCGGCCAGTACGCCAACCGTTATCGTGCTACTTGCCACCTGTGAAATACCGAAAACCCATACCACCAGCAAGCCGATTTCAGTTAAGAAGGTCACAGAGGGCGCAAAGAGCGCCCACACTTTATTAATACGATCATTGACCGCGAGATAACGGTCATTCGCTTCGCGAAACCGCGCGACTTCGCGGTGCTCTTGGGCAAACGCCTTGACCACCCGAATACCCGGAATCGTGTCAGCCAGTACGTTGGTCAGTTCGCTCCAGGAGCGATCAACCTTTTCAAAGCCAAACCGCAAACGATGGCGTACCAGGTGAATCATCCAGATAATCACCGGTAACGGGATTAACGTGGTCAAGGCCAGCCATGGATCAATCGAGATCAAGATACATGCTGTCATCACGATCATCAGCACGTCGTTGGCAAAGTCAAGCAAATGCAACGAGAGAAAAATATTAATGCGATCAGTTTCGCTGCCAATGCGCGCCATTAAGTCACCGGTGCGCTTACCGCCAAAGTATTGCAACGACAGCGTTTGCAGATGACTAAAGGTGGCGGTGCGCAGATCAGCGCCGATTCGTTCGCTCACCCAAGCAAGCAAGTAGGTACGCGCCCACCCAAGTAGCCAAGCCAACAGACCCGCAACCACTAGCCCAGTCAAGTACAACGCCACCAAGTCATAGTTAATCGGCTTGCCATTTTGAAACGGAATCAAAATGTCATCCATTAACGGCATAGTCAGATAAGGTGGTACCAGTGTTGCCGCAGTGGAAAGCAAGGTCAGAATAAACCCGACAATCAGAGGCAATTTGTAAGGTTGGGCAAAACGCGCCAAACGCAGTAGCGCCCAAGTATCACTCGGCCCCGCCTGCTCAGTGTCACAAACAGCACACTCATCCTGGTCAAGCGCGAAAGGCGTACCGCAGGTTGGGCAAGAGGTAGCAGTGCTCTGCTGTGTATGCAGGGGGTCTGCTAGTTTTTGCTGAAGTTGAGTAAAGAGCTCGATCAGGCGACCCACCGCAGGCGACATGCCAAGCGTGTGACGCCAAACACTTAAGCGCAGCGCCCCTTCAAAGAGCTCGATGGTACCGACCCCCGCGTGGTCGCGATGCTGCAACAGTTGCGTGGTGGTAATCGGGAAAACAGTCCAGCCAAGCGCCAGCGATTCGCGCGACACCAATCGGCTGGGCGTCAAAAACAAGATACCCGCTGCGAAGAACAAATTCGAATCGAGATCGGGCTCGAGCCAAGCTAAGACTTTTTCGCCGGGTTCGAGCAAAGACCTGATCTCAACGGCCCAAGCCGTCGGCAGCGTTGACTCAAACGCAGGATCGGCGGTTGGAAGGGGTGTCATCTAGGCGGCACGCGTTGCCCATCAGTCGGCACGAACAACTGCAGCGGGAAGCGCTTCATTAGGGGGCAACAAGTTCGATTGAAAAATTCGATTGAAGTTAATCCCGCAAGTATAACGACCAACGCTCACCGAAACTACTCTTAGCCTCGTAAGTTGCTCTGGTTTGGCGATTTTGCTGCGATAATGATGGATTCAAAGTATTGTTGCACCGCAACAAATGATGTGATGACAACTAAAAGCAAGATCGTGCTTGAGCAAATCGTCAATTTGCTTGGGCCCAACAGTTGGACCTATCGCCCGGTGCTCGAGGCTTGGGTAGATTTTGCTGCGATTGAAGACTACCCGCAATCGCGCAAGACTGCAGCCTTAGCACGATTGCTCGCCTGGGTGCCCGAGTTGGCGCAGTCTCACCTAAACCCCGAAGCCTCGCTCGGGACGCAAAGCACTCTCGCTGCGGGGCGCTGGTCGCCTCAAGTACTCGAGCATCTGACCCTCACTCTGCAGTTGCTGGCTGATATGCCTGGTGGTTTTGGCGATACGCATCAAACCTCTGAGCCAACTGTCTATAAAGTCGTCGTACGCGCTTGGCATCCAAGCGTGACCACTTACGCTCTGCACGCTGCTCGCGATCTGCTCGAGGCGGCTTTTAACGATACTCAGGCCGACGTTAACGCCACGATCGTGCGCTTGCAAGACCTACGTCACAAGCATTGCCTGGGGCCCAGCACCGCCTGTATTGTCGACGCAGCCGATGACCGCGATATCCCCGCCATCAGGCTTAACACGGGCAACCTGCTACAGCTCGGCTATGGCATCAATCAACGGCGCATCTGGACAGCCGAAACCGATCGCACCGGAGCCATCGCCGAAACCATCTCACGCGACAAAGACCTCACAAAATCTTTGCTGCAATCCTGCGGCGTTCCCGTCCCCGTGGGGCAGGCTGTTGACTCGGCCGCCGAGGCTTGGGAGGCCGCACAAGAGCTTGGCGTTCCGGTTGTCGTCAAACCGAGCGACGGTAATCATGGGCGCGGGGTCTTTACTAATCTCAGTACGCAGCAAGAAATCGAACAAGCCTACAGCGTCGCCGTTCAAGAAGGCTCGGGCGTGTTGGTTGAACGTTTTATTTTGGGACAAGAGCATCGCCTGCTGGTGGTGGGTGGCAAGCTGATTGCCGCGGCCAAAGGTGAATATGCACAGGTCATTGGTGATGGCGCAAGTTCGATCGAGACCCTGATTGACACCCAACTCAACGCCGATCCGCGTCGCGGTCACGAAGAAGACCAACCATTAAATTATGTGCGACTCGACTCGGCGGCCCAACTAGAAATTGCCCGGCAAGGCTACACACCGCAAACGATTCTGCCGCCCGGTCAACAAGCCGTCATTCAACGCAACGGCAACGTTGCGGTGGACTGCACCGAGCTGGTGCATCCCGATGTCGCGACGCTGGCCTGCACGGCAGCACGCATCGTGGGGTTAGATATCGCCGGGATCGACCTGGTGGCACTCGACATTTCGAAGCCCTTACAACAGCAGGGCGGAGCAATCGTTGAAGTCAATGCAGGCCCGGGCCTGCTAATGCATTTAAAGCCCGCCTCTGGCACAGCACGTCAAGTTGGGCGCGATATCGTCGCACACAGTTTCGCGCTTGGTGACATGGCGCGTGTGCCAGTCATCGGTATCACGGGCTCGCAAGGCAAAACCATGACCGGCAAGCTATTGTTTCGCCTGTTGACACTACATGGTTGGCGCTGTGGCCTCGCGAGCAGTGCCGGGCTATTTGTCGATAAGCGACTCTTGCATCGCGGTGACTGCGCGAATTTTGAAAATGCGCGACGCGTTCTCATGAATCGAGAAGTCCAAACCGCCATCATTGAAAATGGTGCACACCAGTTACTCAGCGAAGGCCTGGCCTACGAGCGCTGCGAGGTTGGCATCATCACCCAGATTGACTGGGCAGAAGACCTAGACGCCTACAAAATTCGCAGTCACGCCGAACACGTCAAGGTCTATCGCACCCAGATGGATGTCATCTTACCCAAAGGCATGGCGGTGCTGAATGCGGACGACCCGCACATTGTTGAGCTTGCGCGTCATTGCGATGGAAAAATCACCTGGCTCTGTCTAACGGGCAACGCCCCACTGATTCAAACGCATCTCAAACAGGGCCAGCGTGTCGTGTCGCTGATCGACGGTAAGCTGACCTTGCTTGAAGGCACGCGGCAGCATGTACTTTGCTCAATCGACGCGATCGGCATCACCAAACTCGGGACGGATATGACGCAAACCTATAACGCGCTGGCCGCTGCGGCGGCGGCCTGGGCGCTTGGGCTGACTCCTGATTTAATTCACGCTGGCTTACTCAGTTTTGATCCGGATACCGCAGTACCTCAATAATCACAGGAAATTGTTATGGATGTCTCTCGTATTCGCGCACTCCGCGGCCCAAATTTATGGACACGGTTAACTGCCATTGAGGCAGTCGTGACCTGCACAGATCGCGAAGCCGACTTAGACCAGTTGCCCGAATTTTTGACGCAGCTGCGCGCGCGTTTTCCAGACGTCAAGCCTTTGCGCCCCTTTGGTCATAAAGACCCGATCACGATGGCCCATGCACTCGAGGCAGTTAGCTTAGGCTTACAAGCCGCGGCCGGCTGCCCCGTCGCCTTTGGGCAAACCATGTCTACGCCCGAGCACGGCGTCTTTCAAATCGTCTTTCAGTACACCGAAGAACCCGTCGGCAGACTGGCGCTGGATCTGGCCCAGGCTTTGTGCTTGGCTGCATTGAACAACGAGCCGTTTGACATTACCCAGGCACTATCTCGTTTGCGTGAACTAGACGAAGACGTTCGACTCGGACCCAGCACAGGTTCAATCGTCAACGCTGCGACCGCGCGCGGGATTCCGTATCGTCGACTCACTGAAGGCAGTTTGGTGCAGTTTGGCTGGGGCAGCAAACAACTGCGTATTCAAGCAGCAGAAACCGGCAACACCAGTGCCATCGCTGAGGCGATTGCGCAAGATAAAGACCTGACCAAAATGTTGCTCGAAGCAGCTGGCGTGCCAGTACCACGAGGCTTTGTCGTCGAAGATGAAAATCAAGGCTGGGACATTGCTAATAAAATTGGTTTACCTGTAGTGGTCAAACCACGCGACGGCAATCAAGGCAAAGGGGTCGCCGTCAATATCGAAACCCGCGAGCAATTAAACGCAGCGTTCAAAGTCGCTTCAGAGATCAGTCGCGATGTGATTGTTGAGCAATATATTCCTGGTCACGACTTTAGGATGTTGGTGATTGGCAATCAACTTGTGGCCGCAGCACGACGCGATCCCCCAACCGTCATTGGTGATGGCAAACACACCGTCACGCAACTCGTTGATCAAGTCAATACAGATCCTTTGCGAGGAGACGGCCACGCCACTGCCTTAACCAAAATCCGCTTTGATGAAATTGCCCTGGCTACACTCGCGACGCAAGGCTTCAACGCTCAATCTATCCCTGAGAAAGGCAAACGCGTCTTACTGCGAAACAATGCCAACTTAAGCACTGGCGGAAGCGCAACCGATGTTACCGATGACGTGCATCCCGAACTCGCGGCGCGCATGGTCACTGCTGCACAAATGGTCGGCTTAGATATCGCGGGTGTCGATCTAGTCGCCGAAACTATTTTGAAACCCATGGAAGAACAGCGTGCCGGCATTGTTGAAATCAACGCTGCACCAGGCTTGCGTATGCATTTAAGCCCCTCGTTTGGTAAGCCTCGCCAAGTTGGCGAAGCGATTATTTCAAGCATGTTTGCTGCAGGCGACAACGCGCGCATACCAATCGTAGCGGTCACTGGCACTAACGGCAAAACGACTACCGTACGTCTAACGTCACATCTGTTGCGTACAAGTGGAAAACGAGTTGGCATGACCAATTCAGATGGCGTCTATATCGAACAACGGTGCATCGACACGGGCGACTGTAGCGGGCCACGCAGTGCGCGCAACGTACTGCTACACCCTGATGTTGATGCCGCCGTGTTTGAAACGGCCAGAGGCGGAATTTTGCGCGAAGGCTTAGCCTTTGACCGCTGCGATGTCGCAGTTGTCACCAATATCGGCGTGGGTGACCATCTCGGCATGAACTTTATCAATACCGTTGACACACTTGCCCTGCTCAAGCGAGTCATCGTTCAAAACGTGGCACCGCATGGTAGCGCGGTACTCAACGCCGCCGATCCGATGGTTGCAAAAATGGCAGAGGTCTGCCCCGGCACAGTGATCTTTTTCAGTGTTGACCGCTTTCACCCAGTCTTGAACACCCACCGCGCGCAAGGCAAACGCGTGGTGTTCTGCGACAACGGTCAACTGGTTTGCAGCGAGGGAGGGCAAGAGCATTCGATTCCTTTAAGTGCCATCCCCCTGACACGTAACGGCACCATCAGCTTTCAGGTCGAAAATGCCATGGCTTCGGTCGCTGCTGCCTGGGCCCTGGGGCTCAGCTGGAAAACCATTGAAGCGGGCTTGGCCACCTTCGTCAACGACGCCCAGACCGCCCCCGGGCGCTTTAATGTCTTTGACTATCGGGGCGGCACAATCATTGCCGACTATGGTCATAACCCCGATGCTGTTCAAGCGCTTGTACAGGCGATTGAGAGCATGCCCGCCACCAAGCGCACTGTCGTCATTAGTGGCGCGGGCGATCGGCGCGACGAAGATATCTCTCGCCAAACCGAGATTTTGGGCGAAATTTTTGACGAAGCAATTTTGTATCAAGATCAGTGCCAACGCGGACGTGAAGATGGCGAAGTTTTAGCATTGCTGCAATTGGGCTTAAAGCATGTTTCGCGTACGAAAGAGATTCAAGAGATTCGCGGCGAATTTCTTGCGATCGACACAGCGATGGCCAAACTTAAACCGGGCCAGCTTTGCTTAATCTTGATTGATCAGGTGCAAGAGGCGCTCGATCATATTGCCAAAAGAATTGCTGAAGATCAAAATTAAAAAACCACGCTCTCTTCGTATTGAAGAGAGCGTGGCGGGATGACCTGTTCAAACCTCGTTGGCTAAAGAGAACCGCTAGCCACCATCACGAGAAGCAGTTACGCGTAGGCTCGCTTGCTCGTCAAGTTTGCGCGCTAAAGAAGAAGCTATCAAGATTTCGCTTTGTCGCTAGCACCACCGGCAGCAAACGGAAACGCCGGAAACATCGCGCGAGCCTGCTCTTGCAGCTTGTCTTGCATTTGCCCGAACAAATCCTTGCTCTGCTCAACATATGAATTCATCATGTTTTGCATAACAGGTGTTTGGCCACTCATAAATTGTGTCCAAGCCTCGGGCGACAATTGGGTATTGCCAAACAAACCTTTCGATTGATCTGCAAGACGGTCTTGCACCTCCATGAAGGTCTGGATGTTTTTTTCGAGGTAAGTGCCCATCATCCCTTGCATGGCATGACCATAAAACCGAATAACCTGAGCCAACATGACCGACGAAAACATCGGCATCCCACCACTCTCTTCTTCGAGAATAATTTGGAGCAAAATACTGCGCGTGAGATCTTCAGCAGACTTGGCATCTACCACTTTAAAGATCTCACTTTTAAGCACTAACTGTTTAACATCTGCCAACGTGATGTAGGTACTAGTTTGCGTGTCGTAAAGACGACGATTAGGATATTTTTTTATCAGACGTACGGATGCGTCTGTTGCCGCTTCGGTCATGCATGCCTCCAAAATCACTGTGTAATAACAAACAATAGGTTGTTAGCAGCGCCAACAACCTACGACTTCAACCCATGTGCAAACCACCGTTCAAAGAAAAATCAGCACCGGTTGAAAAGCCTGATTCTTCAGACGCAATCCAGGCCACAATCGAGGCAATTTCTTCGGGGCGCCCCAGTCGCTTGACCGGAATCGTTGCGACAATCTTTTCAAGGACTTCGGGGCGAATTGCACGCACCATATCGGTGCCAATATAGCCAGGCGATACCGTATTCACTGTCACGCCTTTACTGGCAACCTCTTGAGCGAGCGACATCGAAAAACCATGGATCGCAGCTTTCGCGGTGGCGTAATTCGATTGCCCAAACTGACCTTTTTGTCCGTTAACCGAACTGATATTGATGATGCGACCAAAACCGCGATCGACCATGGCTTCAATCACTTGTTTTGTCACGTTAAACAAACTATTTAAATTCGTATCCATGACGGCTCGCCAATCGTCGGCCGACATTTTACGAAACACGCCATCGCGCGTGATCCCAGCATTGTTCACCAGAATATCGACTGGGCCATGCTCGGCCACGACCGCTTTAAACGCAGCTTCACATGAGTTCCAGTCTGAGACATTACCGACAGAGGCAAAAAATTTATAGCCGAGTGCTGCTTGCTCGGCCAGCCATTGTCCGTAGTCGCGGCTCGGGCCACAACCCGCAACAACCGTCATTCCTTCTTTTGCCAAACGCTGACAAATAGCAGTCCCAATCCCACCCATTCCACCGGTTACATACGCTAGCTTTGCACTCATCCTCATCTCCTTTTGCCGCGCTGACACGGCATTGACCAACGCTAGACTGCTCGAACCTTGACGTAAGACCCCGGAGCTTTTTCAAGCACGGGATATGATTGATTACCCAATGTTTTTGAAGCTTTGACACGCTTGCCGCTGTGGGTTGCCAACCAGTCGCCCCAGTCACGCCACCAACTGCCAGGATACTCAGTCGCTTGCGCAAACCATTTTTCAGCAGCTTGACCCTTGACAGGTTTGTCGGCAACCCAATAGTTGCGCTTGTTTTTTGCTGGTGGATTAATCACCCCAGCGATATGCCCCGAGGCACCCAGCACAAAGCGATTAGGGCCAGGAAAAATTGCCGTCGAGGCAAACGCCGAGTGCCACGGCACAATGTGATCTTCGCGCGAGCCGTAGAGATAGGTAGGGACTTTGACTTTACGCAAATCGATTGGCACGCCGCAGCTTGTCAGCGCATTGGGTTGGCTTAATTTATTTTCAAGATAAGTATGTCGAAAATACCACGTGAAAAATGGCCCAGGCAAATTCGTGCTGTCGCCGTTCCAGAATAACAAATCGAAGGCAACCGGCGACTCGCCCTTTAAATAATTGGATACGACGTAATTCCAGACCAACTCGTTGGGTCGCAGAAATGAAAACGTGGTGCCAAGCTCGCGCGCCGACATCAAACCACCGTGTCCGATTTGTTGCTCGCGCAGGCTGGCATGCTGTTCATCGACAAACACCCCAAGCGGGCCCGTTTCTTTAAAGTCAACCATTGAGGTCAACAGCGTTAAAGACGCCACCGGACTTTGCCCGTTAGCCGCGGCAACAGCCAAGCCTGCCGCAAGCATCGTGCCACCCACGCAAAACCCCAACGCATTGATCTTGCTTTGCCCAGAAATCTTTTGCGTCACATCGAGCGCGGTTAGGATTCCGTCTTGAAGGTAATCATCCCAGGTCGCTTTTTCGATGCCATCCGTATCTTCTGCAAGCGGATTGCGCCAGGACATCAAGAACACGGTAAAGCCTTGCGCCACAGCATCACGCACAAACGAATTTTCGGGTTGCAGATCGAGAATGTAAAACTTATTGATGCAGGGCGGCACCAACAAAATTGGACGCTGATACACCGTCGGTGTCGTAGGCGAATATTGTATTAATTGAAAAAACTTGTTTTGAAAAACAACCGACCCGGCAGACGTGGCAACGTTTTCACCCACGACAAATTTGCTTTCGTCACTTTGTGAAATACGCCCTTTTTGAATATCACCGATCAGGTTCGAGACGCCCGCAACGAGAGTTTCGCCGCCAGACTCCAGCAGCGCGGCTTGTGCATCAGGATTGGTCGCCAAAAAATTAGCGGGCGACATCGCGTCGATCCACTGCATCACTGAAAAATGTAGCCGGTCTTTGAGTTCTGGCGAGGCGTCTGAAACATCGACCAACTTTTGCATGGCGTTTGCCGACAAAAGGTATAGGTGGGCCATGAGTAAATGAGGCGGGCTCGAGGCCCAAGCCGGCGCGGCAAACCGACGGTCTTTAATCGCCGGCAAATGCCCTTGAGTCGCCTCTTGGGATAATCGTTGCCAAGCTTGCATGAAGTCGTGTTGGACCGACGCGAGCGCCTCTTTTGAAATCCCGGGCGGTGGCGCCAATCCCTCTGGAAACGGAAAGTTCACATTCAGACCTATTTGTTTATGGTGTTGGCGGTGTCATCGTGCTCTGCAAGATGAGGATTGTCAACCCCCAAAAATACGCTTGACCGGGCATTCAAAATGAGTCAGAGACTGCCTAACCAAGCAAGCGTCGCCATACGCCCTGTTTCACGGTCACGTCGGTACGAAAAAAACTGCCGCTGCGAGTCATTTACCGTACACAAGCCACTGTTTTCGACCTGCACCACGCCCATTTGCGCAAGACGCCAGCACGCCAGACCCGCTAAATCTGCACGCCATTTGTCTGGTTCAAGCGCGTCTGGCAAAAAATACCCTGCCTGCTCAGCCCCCTTGCCCTGAAAAGCCACTCTGACCTCTTCGCCCACCTGAAAGGCTTTAGCGCCGATACCGGGGCCAACCCAAGCACGCCAACCTGACGCCGTCGGGAGCTTGGCTTGCATCAGCTGCAAAGTCGCCTCTAAGACGCCGGCGGCAAGGCCTTTCCAGCCAGCATGGGCCACCCCAACGACGGTACCAGCCTGGTCCGCCAGCACCACCGAGAGGCAATCAGCCGTTAACACCGCCAGCACACGCCCAGGCGTGGTGCTGACCGAGGCATCCGCCGCCGGAGGCCATTGGTTTAACCCAAATAGTTGGGGGTCATCTGCATCTACCACGCGAACCCCGTGCACTTGCTTGAGCCAAGCAGGTTCGTTGGGTAGCACACGTCTCAGGCGCTTGCGATTCTCATGCACGCTAGCAGGATCTTCTTGGGTGCCAAGACCTAAGTTAAACGTATCGTAAGGAGGCTCGCCCACTCCGCCGTCGCGGGTTGTACAAAAGAGTTGAACACCCTGCCAAGCTTGCTTTGGCCGGATCAGGGGGAGAGCGGACTGAGTGGTTGAAGACATAATGGGCACTGAAAGAGTGGCTTACGGCGACAGCTGCAGGTTGGGCACTTAAAGTTTGGCTTGCGACACTAAGCGCATCGCGGACGCTAAGGCTTCCAGCTGATGTGCTCGATGACCTTGAGCATATCAGCTGCAGGCGCGGCCGTAAATTCGACCATTCCTGCGCCGCTGGGATCCTCAAACCGCAATTGATGTGCGTGCAACATCTGCCGAGCGGCACCTTCAATGGCCCGACCACCGTACAACGTGTCACCCAAGAGAGGGTGCCCCAAACTCGCCAAATGGGCTCGAATCTGGTGTGTTCTGCCAGTTTCTAGCCGACAAGTCACTTCAGAAATATTCGAGCCACCATACTCGCCCACCCTGACAAGCTGATAGTGTGTCACCGCGGCCTTGGGTGCGCTCAGGCTCTCGACCGACATACGCACTGGCACTTTGGGGTCTCGTCCGATTGGACGGTCTATCGTGCCCTGCTCAAGCATGCGCCCATGGGCCAGCGCCAAATACTGGCGCCCCATGGTGCGAGCCTGCAGCTGACGCACTAAATGGGTTTGCGAGACCTCGTTTCGGGCAATCACCAGCAACCCTGAAGTGTCTTTGTCTAGGCGATGGACGATTCCGGCACGCGCAACCTGGGTCAATTCGGGGTAGCGGTGCAGCAAGCCATTGAGCAAGGTTCCCGACCAATTCCCCGCCCCGGGGTGTGTCACAAGCCCAACCGGCTTATTGACAACAATCCAATCGCTTGTTTCGCCTAGTACATCAAAATCAACAGGTTGCGGCACAAAAGCATGATCTTCTGGAGCCGGCTGCTCGTAGACCGTGATCACGTCATCTTCGCGCAGAGTTTGCCTGAGTTTGGCGACTTTACCGTTTACCAGAACGTGCCCCCCCTGAATCCACGTCTGCAACCGACTTCGAGAATGTTGTGGCACAAGCTGCGCCAGGACCTTATCGAGTCGCTCAAGCGGCATTTCGTCGGTTACCAGAAAAACCTGAGGTTCGTCGTCAGGCGCAATATCTTCAGAAATTGGGGTGTCGGTCATTGGGACTCGTCTTATAATCAGCACAGAATGCTAACACCAAGGATCATTTCGTGATGGGTCGCAACACTATTTCTTTGTTTCAGTCGCGCACTGCAACCACCTGGGCCAACGGGCTCATGGTTTTATTTGTCGCTTTACTGATTGCAGGTTGCGGCACCAAAGGGCCTGAGTACGATCCCACCGCCAGCTGGAACGTCGAGCGCCTGTTTGAAGATGGCAAAGCCGAAATGAATTCGGGTAACTGGCGCCTGGCCAAAGAGCGTTTTATGCAAGTCGAAACGCGTTTTCCGTTTGGCACCTACGCGCAACAATCGATGTTGAACTTGGCCTATGTGCAATGGAAAGACAAAGAGCCCGAACTGGGTTTGGCCACGCTCGGCCGCTTTCAGCAGCAATATCCAAACCACCCGGCGACAGACTATGCGCTATACCTGCGCGGTTTGATCAACTTTACGCCCCCAAGTGCGGTATTTGCCACCGTCACTCGGCAAAATCCTGGTGAACGCGACCCCAAGGCGTTGCGCCAGTCGTACGCCGCTTTTAACGAACTGGTCGAGCGTTTTCCTGCAAGCCGCTACGCAACTGACTCACGCAAGCGTCTCGAATGGCTGATCAACACGATGGCTGAAAACGAGATGCTCATCGCGCGTTATTACTACGAAAGATTTGCCTATGTGGCTGCCATCAATCGGGCGCAAGTGGTCATCACCGAGTTTCAAGGCGTGCCGTCCTCAGAACAGGCGCTCTACATCATGATGATGTCATACGACAAACTGAAGATGACTGATTTGCGCAACGACACCGAACGCGTGTTGCTTAAAAACTTTCCAAATACGACCTTAATCGCTAAGGGCTTTCCGGGTAAATACAGTGCCTGGAACCCCTTACGGTTGTTTTGAGAAAGCGGTTAGGCTCTGAAGCCCTACTAGCCCCTCTGCACAAGGCGAGCCCGCCAGACGGCTTTTCAGTCAGACGGTCAGAGCAAGCGTGTCAAGACCCTTGCTCGGCGTGGCGTGTATAAAACGCCACGGCCTCATCCCGTGAACGGGTGCGTGCAAAAGGTGGTAAGCCGCGCCACAGCTGCTTGCCGTAAGGCTTATCCACAAGGCGCGTATCACCCACCATCAACACGCCCCAGTCGGTTTCGCTTCGAATCAAGCGACCTGCACCCTGTTTAAGCGCAATCGCCGCCTCTGGCAGTTGATATTCCATAAACGGATTGCCACCACGACTGCGGCAGGCCCGCAAACGTGCTTCAAGCACAGGGTCATCCGGCGGTGCAAAGGGCAGCTTATCAATCGCGACTAAGGTCAGACGATCACCCTGAACATCAATGCCTTCCCAGAAACTCGCGCTGCCGACTAACACGGCATGATCCAAGGTACGAAAGCGTTCGAGTAAATCGCGCCGCGTGCCATTACCTTGCCGCATCAGCGGCCACGTGATGCCAAGACGATCATAAGCATCGCCAATCAAACCTGCCACGCGTTCAACCGCGCGCAGCGTGGTGCACAACACAAGTGCCCCACCTTGACTCGCTTGGATTAAGGGAATCAGCGTGTCGACAAAGGCAGGTAAAAAATCCGGCGATTGCGGTGGTGGTAATTGTTGCGGCACATACAGTAGGGCTTGCGTCGGATAATCAAACGGCGACTCAAGACGCAAAGTTTGCGCATCGTCTAAGCCTAAGCGCGAAGTGAAATGTGAAAAATCACGATGCACGGATAGCGTCGCTGACGTAAAAATCCAGGCCTGCCCGCCTTGCCGATAACGCGAAAACGCCTCGGCAACGGATAAAGGTGCCGCGTGCAAACGCACGTGATGTAAGCCGCACTCAACCCAGCGAACCACCTGCTGCAGATCTTCTATGGGTGCACGCGACTCGCGACCAGGTTGGCCCCACTTGGCTAAACGTTCAGCCAACTCTTGGCAGGTCCGTGCCGCAGCGGCCAAGTCGGGATGTTTTTCTTCGACGCTGGCCAGCATTTTTCCGATTTCGTCGAGCGCGAGTTGCAGGGTTGCGCACGCCGCATCAAAGACCGCGGGCTCAGGAAATGCCTCAAACGTCACGCGCTTAGAGGGCATCTGTTCAAGCCCAGCGCAGGCTAGGCGCAACTCACGCGCGGTGTGTTCAATCCGACGCGCTTGTTCAGACCAGTTGGTGAGCTCTCGAGCATGCGCCAAGCCAGCAACCTCAATAAGCTTAGCCAGATCCAACAATTGATGGGTTGAGAGACTATTGCCCAAAAATCGCGTAGCGGTATCGGGCAATTGATGCGCTTCATCAAACACCACAGTATCGGCGGCGGGTAACAAATCAGTGATGCCTTCGTCGCGCAACATCAAATCAGCCATAAACAAGGCGTGATTAATCACGACCACGTCGGCCTCTTGCGCTTGACGGCGAGCCTTCAACACAAAGCAATCACGTACATTGGGGCAATCTTGACCCAAACAATTTTCGCGGGTTGAGGTCACACGCTGCCAGATTTCGGCTTCTTCGGGCACTGAGGGTAAATCAGCACGGTCACCGGTGGTGGACTGTTGTGCAAAGGTGTGAATGTGGCGCAACTGCTGCACTTCAGCCCGCGACCTTAAGCCACGATCTTCGGTTTGAAGCTTTTCAAGGTGATAGTGGCACACATAATTGCCACGCCCTTTCAGTAAGGCGATCGTGGCGGGCACGCTGAGGGCCTCGCGCACACGTGGCAAATCGCGCGCAAATAACTGATCTTGCAAGGTGCGGGTGCCAGTCGAAACCAACACTTTACCGCCCCCTAGCAACGCGGGCACCAAATAAGCCCAGGTTTTACCTGTTCCGGTGCCGGCCTCAGCGACCAAGGTTGAGCGCTCAGCGATGGTGCGCTCAACCATCTGAGCCAATTCGATTTGTGAAGGTCGCACGCGAAAGCCCGGCGCAATCGCCGCAAGCGGCCCTTCGAGCGAAAAAAGCTGAGAAATCGACTGATCTGACATAAGTGGCACCAAGAATCTAGGCGGATCATACCGCCTCAGCTGAAGAAGAAGTCTTAGTGTGGCAAAATCGTCCGTTTGCCTTAGCTAAAAAGCCCTCATTCCAATGACTGAATCGACTTCTGCCAAAACTGCCACCCAAGCCACTTCTGCAAGTGCAGCGACCACGAACGGTACTGCTTCCGGTGCAACTGTCGCTGTAAATACTACTGCCTCTTCTTCCAAGCCATCTACTGCTGCAGGCACCCCCGCAGCGGCTGCTCAGCCTGGCACAACGGCAACCACTTTCAGCGCACCCGTCACCTCACAAGAGGCTGAGGTGCGGATCGTGGCGCAGTTGGCGCAAGAGCTTGGTATCCGTGCCGCGCAGGTGCTGGCCGTGATTGAATTACTGAACGATGGCTCGACCGTGCCTTTTATCGCACGCTATCGCAAAGAAGCCACCGGCGGTTTAGATGACACGGTGTTACGCAACCTTGATACGCGCCTGTTGTACTTGCGCGACCTCGAAGAACGCCGTGCTGCGATCTTGGCGTCGATTACAGAGCAAAACAAACTTACGCCTGAACTTGAAAAGTCGATTCAGCAAGCTGACACCAAACAGCGCCTTGAAGACCTCTATGCCCCGTTCAAGGTGAAACGCCGCACCCGTGCGCAGATTGCCCGTGAGGCGGGGCTAGAGCCTCTGGCTGATGGCATTTTGGCCGACCTGCAATGCGACCCTGCTGCACTAGCCGCGCAATACTTCAACGCCGAAGCTAACATCAACGACGTCAAAGCGGCGCTCGACGGCGCGCGCGATATTTTGGCAGAGCGCTACGCTGAAAACGCTGATTTGCTGAGCGATATGCGCACACACTTGTGGTCGCATGGGTACCTGTATTCAAAGGTGGCCGACGGCAAAGAAGCCGATGGCGCAAACTTCAGAGACTGGTTTGACTTCAACGAACCCCTGCGTACCCTGCCCTCGCATCGTATCTTAGCAATGTTGCGCGGCCGACAACAAGGTGCACTTGAGTTGCGTATTGGTCTTGAGGCAAGCCAAGATATTCTCGTTCCGCACCCTTGCGTCGAACGCGTTGCTAACTTTTTAAAACTTGGTCGTGACTTATTCTCCGCGGCGCCCAGCGCGCGCGCCAAATGGTTAGCCGATGTTGCGCGCTGGACCTGGCGGGTCAAACTCTTAACCATGTTCGAGTCTGAAATGGTCACGCGTCTGCGCGAAAGCGCCGAAACCGAGGCGATTCGCGTCTTTGCCGCCAACTTAAAAGATTTACTGCTCGCGGCACCCGCAGGCCCAAAAGCGGTTTTAGGTTTAGATCCAGGCATTCGCACCGGCGTCAAAGTGGCTGCGATTGATCACACCGGTAAGGTCGTTGAAACCGCAACCGTGTATCCATTTGAACCCCGTCGTGATCGCGCCGGTACGCTGGCGGTGTTAGCAACCCTCGCCCGCCGTCACAAAATCGAACTCGTTGCAATCGGCAACGGTACCGCTTCGCGCGAAACCGAAAAACTCGTCGTCGATTTAATGGCAGCCCAACCCGATCTTAAACTGACGCGCGTCGTGGTGTCTGAAGCGGGTGCATCGGTATATTCGGCCTCTGAGCTCGCTGCGCTTGAGTTTCCGGATCTTGATGTGACGTTGCGTGGTGCCGCATCAATTGCGCGTCGCTTGCAAGATCCCTTGGCCGAGCTCGTCAAGATCGAACCTAAAGCCATTGGCGTCGGCCAGTATCAACACGATCTCAATCAGCGCGAACTTGCTCGCTCGCTTGACGCTGTGGTTGAAGATTGCGTGAACGCCGTGGGTGTAGACGTCAACACAGCATCAGCTGCCCTGCTCGCCCGTGTTTCAGGGCTCAACAGCACCTTGGCAAAAAACATCGTCAGCTATCGCGACGAAAAAGGTGCGTTTGCCAATCGCAAAGCTCTCAAAGAGGTTTCACGTTTTGGCGAAAAGGCATTTGAACAAGCAGCCGGTTTTTTACGCGTTCAAAACGGTGACAACCCTCTTGATTGCTCCTCCGTTCACCCCGAAGCGTACCCAGTGGTTGAACGGATTTTGAAAAAAATTGCCAGCGAGATGAAAGATGTGATTGGCAACCGCGACAAGTTAAAAGGCTTATCGCCCGCCGAGTTCGTTGACGAAAAATTTGGTGTCCCAACCGTACGGGATATTTTGCTCGAACTCGAAAAGCCGGGTCGCGATCCACGCCCAGAATTTAAGACAGCCACGTTCAAAGAAGGCGTTGAGACATTGAACGACTTGCTGCCAGGGATGATTCTTGAAGGCGTTGTGACCAACGTGGCAAACTTTGGTGCCTTTGTGGATATCGGTGTGCATCAAGACGGCTTGGTGCACATCTCAGCACTCGCTGAAAAATTTGTGAGTGATCCACGTGACGTCGTGCGCGTTGGGCAAACCGTGCAAGTGCGTGTGCAAGAGGTGGACATTGCGCGTAAGCGTATTGCCTTAACGATGCGGCTCAATGATGACGCGCCGCCGGCGAGGTCGATGGCTGCGGGAGGTGGCCCGAGCGGGGGCAACGGTGGCGGGTCAGGTGGTAACAACAACCGCGGTGCGCGCAAACCGAGCACCAGCAGCGCGCCCGAGCCAAGCCCAGGTGGCGCAATGGCAGCAGCGTTTGCCAAATTAAAAAAGTCGTAATTATTCGACGCTAGGTTGCATTGCCAAGGTCAGCGCCGCGATCAATTGTTCACGTTGTTCGGTCGAGGTGCTGTCAGGCGCCTTGGCAATGACTTGCTCGCCTTGCACAATCAACAAACCAAGGTCGCCCTCAAGCTTGATGCTGGACTGCGCGCCTGCCTGCTGCAATGCACGCATGGCCGCACCCGCCTCTTTAGGATCAGCAAAAGCAATCGAGGAAAATAACTCAGCACCATCTTGCGCCAGCAAGCGAAACCGAAACTGACCGGTTTCGTCTCGAAAGGTAACGTAGCGCGCGCTTTTACTTGAGGATTTTTCTTTTTTAGTCGACTGCGAAGATGATGCAGTGCGGGAAGTTGCCAAGCTGCGTAAACCAACCGCCTGCCGCAATTCTTGAATAAAAGGTGTTGCAATCGCACGCGCTTTACGAGCACCGTCTTGCAGGATCTCTTCAATGCGGTCTGGGTGCGACATCAAGTCTTCGTAGTGCGCACGTAACGGGCCCATCTCTTGTTCGATGCGCTCGCACAAACGTTTTTTAGCATCGCCCCAACCCATGCCCGCTGCGAGCTCAGCATGAAACTTTGTAGTTTCGGCAGGTTGTGCAAAGGCCTTGTAGATCAAATATAGATGCGAAGCATCTGCATCCTTCGGTTCGCCAGGGCCTCGCGAGTCAGTCACAATTTTGGCGATGGCAGAGTTTAGGGCCTTCGCCCCACCTTCAAACAAGGGCACGGTATTGCCGTAGCTCTTAGACATCTTGCGACCATCCAAGCCCGGTAAGGTTGCGACATCCTCAGAAATCACTGCCTCAGGCAACACAAAAAAATCACGCCCCTGACCAAACAAATGATTAAAGCGCTGCGCGATATCGCGCGCCATTTCAAGGTGCTGCGTTTGGTCGCGACCAACCGGTACCTTGTGAGCGTTAAACATCAGAATGTCAGCCGCCATCAAAATGGGATAAGAGAACAAGCCCATATTGATGCCATCATCGGCTTCGACGCCTTTTGCAGTATTTTGATCGACAGAGGCTTTATAAGCGTGGGCCCGATTCATTAAACCTTTAGCCGTCACACAAGTGAGCATCCAGCAAAGCTCTGGAATCTCGGGGACATCAGACTGGCGATAAAACGTGACACGTTTGGGATCTAGCCCCGAGGCTAACCAGGTTGCTGCGATTTCAAGCCGCGAGCGGGCAATCAGCGCAGGGTCTTCAGACTTGATCAGTGCGTGATAATCGGCCAAAAAGAAGAAAGCATCAACGTTTTGCTGTTGGCTAGCCTGTATGGCCGGCCGGATCGCCCCCACATAATTACCGAGGTGCGGCGTGCCAGAAGTGGTGATGCCAGTCAGAACGCGGGTGTTCATATAGGGACCAAGTGCTGAGGTTTGAAAAGACAGCTAAGCTATAAGTGTACCGTTTAGGGTTGCTGGCGGCAGCACAAAACCTAAACTTAGATACTGACGGTATCGCGGCGCTCAGAGTCTAGATATTCTTTAGATTGCATTTCAAGAATGCGAGAGACCGTACGATGAAACTCATTAGACATCGGCCCCGAGGTGTAAATTTCATCGGGTTCGCACGCAGCCGACATAATCAGCTTGATTTTATGGTCGTAAAACACGTCGATGAGCCAGGTAAAGCGCCGAGCTTCAGAGGCTTCGCGCGGCCCCATTTTCGGCACATCAGACAAAATCACCGCATGAAAGCGGCTTGCTAATTCAAGATAATCGTTTTGCGAGCGCGGGCCACCACACAGCGTTGCAAAATCAAACCAGACCACGCTACCCGCGCGCTGTTTGGCGCGAATTTCTCGATGCTCAATCAACAAAACAGGATCTTGCGCTGCTGTGTCTGCCAACTGAGTGAATGTCAGTTGCAGCGCCTCATCGGCCTGCGCCCCACCAGGAGTGTGGTAACACTTGACTTGTTCGAGTGTGCGCCTGCGGTAGTCAATACCAGCGTCAACGTTCAAGATATCCATGCGGTCTTGAATCAGTTTAATCGCAGGCAATAAGCGATCACGATGCAAGCCATCAGGATAGAGCGTCGATGGTTCGTAATTTGAGGTCATGACAAACGAGGTGCCAAACTCAAAGAATTTCAATAACAAGCGATAAAGGATCATCGCATCAGCGACATCCGACACATGAAACTCGTCAAAACAAATCAGGCGATAGTTTTTTGAAATACGCCGTGCGACTTCGTCAAGCGGGTCTTGCATGCCTTTGACTTCGTCAAGCTGGCGATGCACGCTGCGCATGAACTCATGGAAGTGCAACCGTGTCTTACGCGTGACCGGAACGGTGGCGTAGAAAGCATCCATCAAAAAGCTTTTACCTCGGCCGACCCCACCCCACAAATAGACACCCCGCGGAACCTCAGGACGCTTGAAAAAGCGCTTCACTGCGCTTGAACGCTGCCCTTTAAAAACAGCCCAGTCATCAAAATAGCGCTGCAGACGGTCGACCGCCGCCCTCTGCGCAGGATCGGATTGATAACCCCGCTCAGCAAGCGTGTGTTCGTAGGATTGAAGAACGTTCAAAGGCGTTTCTTAAAAATTCAACGTACGCTTATCCACGGCCAGAGCCGCTTCTTTCATGGATTCAGACAAGGTGGGATGCGCATGGCAGATACGGGCAATGTCTTCAGCCGCACCTTTGAACTCCATGATGGTCACGGCTTCAGCAATCAATTCAGAGGCCATGGGGCCAATGATGTGCACACCTAACACTTCGTCGGTTGTGGCATCAGCCAAGATTTTGACGAACCCAGTTGTGTCACCTAAGGCGCGCGCCCGACCGTTCGCCAAGAACGGAAAGCTGCCCGCTTTATACGCGCGGCCACTAGCCTTGAGCTGTTGCTCGGTTTGACCTACCCAAGAAATCTCGGGTGAGGTGTAAATGACCCAAGGGATCGTATTGAAATTGACGTGACCATGTTGCCCACTAATACGTTCGGCAACCGCAACACCCTCTTCTTCGGCTTTATGAGCCAACATTGGGCCGCGCACCACATCGCCAACAGCCCACACGTTTGGCAAATTAGTTTTGCAATCGCCATCGACCACCACAAAACCACGCTCATCGAGCTGTAAACCAACCGTATCGGCCTGCAGCCCACCGGTGTAGGGCACACGGCCAATCGAGACAATCAGTTTATCGACCACAAGCTTTTGTTCGGCACCTGCTGCGTCGGTGTAAGGCACGGTGACGCTTTTGGCCCCAGCCTTAATCTCACCGAGCTTGATCCCGGTTTGAATCGCCAGACCCTGCTTGGTAAAGATCTTGAAGGCTTCTTTTGCGACCTGCTGATCCACTGCTGCCAAAAACTCAGGCATCGCCTCTAGCACAGTCACCTCAGCACCTAAACGGCGCCAGACGCTACCCATTTCTAAACCGATCACACCCGCACCAATTACACCTAATTTTTTCGGGACAGCCGCAATATTCAGTGCACCATCGTTCGACAAGACCTGCTTCTCGTCAAAGGGTAAGCCTGGCAGTTGGCGGGCCGAGGACCCCGTTGCGATCACGACATGTTTGCCTACGATATCAGCCGTTGCAGTGCCGCTGACGTTAATCGCCCAGCCGCCCTCTACCTTGCCAGTAAACGCACCTTTGCCATGAAAGAACGTGATCTTGTTCTTTTTAAACAAATACAAAATGCCATCATTGTTTTGCTTCACAACATTGTTTTTGCGGCCAAGCAACTGTTCGAGATTCAGGCTGACGCCTTTGACCTCAATGCCATGCTCTGCAAAATGATGGTTGACCTGATCGAAGTGCTCTGAAGACTGCAGCAAGGCCTTAGACGGAATACATCCGACGTTGGTACAAGTGCCCCCCGGGGCAGGACCGCCCTTACCATTTTGCCAGGCGTCAATACACGCTACCGACAACCCTAACTGGGCCGCACGAATGGCAGCGATATAGCCGCCTGGGCCCGCACCGATCACAACAACATCAAATTGAGTAGACATGAATATCTCGGTTTAGATTTCGAGTAACAAGCGTTGTGGATCTTCGAGCGCTTCTTTCATCGCAACCAAACCCAAGACTGCTTCGCGGCCATCAATAATGCGATGGTCGTAAGACATTGCCAAGTAATTAATCGGCCGAATCACGATTTGGCCTTTTTCAACCACAGCGCGCTCTTTGGTGGCGTGAACGCCCAAGATCGCTGACTGAGGAGGATTGATAATTGGCGTTGACAACATCGAGCCGAACACGCCACCGTTTGAAATCGAGAAGGTGCCACCGGTCATCTCTTCGATACCAAGCTTACCCTCTGAGGCGCGCTTGCCAAAATCAGCGATTGTTTTTTCGATTTCGGCGATAGAGAGTTGATCAGCATTGCGCAGAATCGGCACAACGAGGCCACGTGGGCTGCCAACAGCAATACCGATATCAAAATAGCCGTGATAAATAATGTCTTTGCCGTCGATAGAGGCATTTAATACTGGGTAACGCTTGAGTGCGGCAACAGCTGCTTTGACAAAAAATGACATAAAGCCCAGCTTCACGCCGTGCTCTTTTTCAAATTTGTCTTTATACATGTTGCGCAGATCGATCACGCCTTGCATATTGACTTCGTTAAAGGTTGTGAGGATCGCGTTATCTTGCTGCGATTGCAACAGACGCTCGGCAACGCGAGCACGCAAGCGGCTCATGGGCACGCGTTGCTCAGGACGACCATCAAGCGATTGCGTCATTGGTACAGAAGGGTTTGCCAGCGGCGCAGCCTTGACAGCAGCAGGGGTTACCGAAGCACCAAGCGCATCGCCTTTCGTGATACGACCATCCCGTCCTGAACCCGAGACGTTTGACGCTGCCACGCCTTTTTCAGCAAGAATCTTGGCAGCAGCAGGAGACGCCACACCAGCGCTACCAACCGAGGCAGCTATGGGCGCCGAGACTGGGGCTGGCGCGGCTGCAGCAGTACTTGCTGGTGAAGCTGTGGCTGCAGCAGCTTTACCGGCGGTATCGATACGAGCAATCACCTCGCCCGCCACCACCATACTGCCATCGGCGCGCACGATTTCTGTGAAGACACCCGAAGCAGGAGCCGGCACCTCTAGCACCACTTTATCGGTTTCAACTTCAATCAGAATTTCGTCAGCGGTGACCGCCTCACCGGGTTTTTTCTTCCAGGTTAACAACGTTGCTTCAGATACAGACTCAGACAGTTGGGGCACAACTACATCGGTGATTGCCATTTTTTTTCCGTGAGGGATCGTAGTATTTCGGTAAAGTCGCTTAGGCTAGATTATTTAGTCAGCATGAACACTTTGAACTTGCCAAAGGCTTGATCAACCAAAGCTTTTTGCTGTTCTTGATGCTTAGCTAAATAACCGACGGCAGGCGAGGCAGACGCTGGGCGCCCGGCATAACCCAGCTTTTGGCCAGCTGACATGTTTTGGTAAAGATGGTGTTGCACGTAAAACCAGGGGCCCTGGTTTTGCGGCTCGTCTTGCACCCAGACCACTTCAGTTGCCTTGGGATACTTGCGCAACTCAGCCTCAAAAGTTTTGTGGGCGAAGGGATACAACTGCTCAACGCGAACAATCGCAACCGAATCGTCTTTACGATCAGCACGACCGTGCACTAAGTCGTAATACACCTTACCCGAGCACACGAGAACGCGTTTAACCGAAGCCGCTTTAATCTTCTCGTCGAGCTCAGGGATAATTGGCTGAAACCGACCAGTCGACAGCTCTTTAAGAGCAGAGCCCGCATCTTTATTACGAAGCAGTGACTTCGGCGTCAAAATGACCAAAGGTTTACGGAACTGGCGTACCATCTGTCGACGTAACAGATGGAAAATCTGAGACGCTGTGGTGGGCTGCACAACCTGAATATTGTTGTCAGCGCACAATTGCAAGAAGCGCTCAATGCGTGCGGATGAATGCTCAGGCCCTTGACCTTCGTAACCGTGCGGCAGCATCATGGTCAAACCAGACTGACGTCCCCATTTGGCCTCACCAGACACGATGAACTGATCAATCACCACTTGAGCACCGTTCACGAAGTCGCCGAACTGGGCTTCCCAAATCGTAAGCGTATTAGGATCAGCGCAAGAGTAACCGTACTCAAAGCCTAACACGGCCTCTTCGGACAAGACCGAGTCAATGACTGTAAACGGTGCCTGCTCAGCCGAAATATTTTGCAACGGAATATAAGTGCCATCATCCCAGCGCTCACGATTTTGATCATGCAATACCGCGTGACGATGAGTGAAGGTGCCGCGACCTGAGTCTTGGCCAGTAATGCGAATTGCGTACCCTGCCTTGACCAGCGTTGCGAAGGCCAGATGCTCGCCCATCCCCCAGTCAAGATTTTGTTCACCACGTGCCATTGCTCGACGATCATTGAGCAGCTTTGTGACCAATGCGTGAGGCGTGAACCCCGCAGGCGTCTGCGTCAGAGCCTCACCAATACTTTTGAGTTCAGCTAACGGTACACCTGTGTCAGCCTGGTCTGTCCACTTTGCATTTAAGAACGGTGTCCAGTCAATGGCGTACTTGCTTTTGTAATTTGTCAGGACAGGCTCGATGGTGCGCTGGCCGTCTTCCATGTACTGGCGATAGTCTTTCACGAGTTGATCGCCCTCGCCTTCTTTAAGCACGCCCTGCGCAGTCAATTTGTCTGCATAGAGCTTACGCGTGCCAGGATGCGCGCCAATGCGCTTGTACATCAAAGGCTGCGTGAGCGAAGGGGTATCTTGTTCGTTATGACCGAGTTTACGGAAGCACACAATATCCACGACCACATCACGACCAAACTTCATTCTGAAGTCGAGCGCCAGACGAGTGGTAAAAGCCACCGCTTCAGGGTCATCACCGTTCACGTGAAACACCGGCGCTTCAATCATCTTTGACACGTCAGTGCAATAGATCGTTGAGCGTGTATCGCGCGGGTCAGAAGTGGTAAACCCGATCTGGTTGTTAATCACAAGATGGACAGTGCCACCGGTACCATAACCACGAGTCTCGGCGAGGTTGAGGGTTTCCATGACCACACCTTGCCCGGCAAACGCCGCATCGCCATGCACCAGCACGGGCAACACTTGCTTGTAGCCCTCAGCACCGCGACGCTCTTGGCGCGCGCGCACACTACCCTCAACCACTGGGTTGACGATTTCAAGGTGCGAGGGGTTAAACGCGAGCGACAAATGCATTGGGCCGCCACGCGTGGAAAGGTCACTTGAAAAACCGTTGTGGTATTTCACATCACCATCGCTTAAACCTTCGGCGTGATGACCTTCGAATTCGGCAAACAAATCGCCAGGCATCTTGCCCATGATATTCACGAGCATGTTCAGGCGACCACGGTGCGCCATGCCGACCACGATTTCTTGAACGCCCGACTCACCCGCATGATGTACGAGCTCATCCATTGAGGCAATAAAACTATCGCCGCCCTCAAGCGAAAAGCGCTTTTGACCAACGTATTTTGTGTGTAAATAGCGCTCAAGGCCTTCAGCTTCAGTGAGCTGCTGCAGCAGATTACGTTTACCTTCAGGCGAAACCAGTGGCGCAGACAAGGTTGACTCAAGGCGCTCTTGAACCCAGCGCTTGACTGCAGGATCAGACGCATGCATGAACTCGGCGCCGACCGAACGACAATAGGTATCACGCAAGGCTTTGAGAATATCGCGCAAGGTCATGGTGCTTGCGCTAGAAAAATAAGTATTGGCCGCCGAAAAAACCTGATCGAGATCGGTTTCATTTAAGCCATAAAACGCGGGGTCTAATTCTGGGATCGCGGGGCGATCGGTGCGCTTGAGCGGATCGAGATCAGCCCATCTTGAACCAAGTGAGCGATACGCTGCAATCAAAGACTGCACGTGCACTTGCTTAGTTGCAACGGCTAGATCAGATTCTTTTGCACGCTGTGCAAAGCCATTTGTTTTAGCGCGAATCGCAAACGACTCAACGATCGGCGCGTGAGCTTGATCACGGGTTTCTGCCTGACCATCTGTCGCAGGCATATGCTGCAACTGATCGAAATAGCTTCGCCAGTTGTCTGGCACCGAGCCAGGGTTGTCGAGATAAGCCTCATAAAGCTCTTCGACATACGGAGCATTACCCCCAAAAAGATAGGAGTTCTTTAGAGATTCGAGTTCTGATGACATTTGACGCTTCACCTTGTCGGGTGCTTCACCCGTTACGATGCAGGAATACCTTCCGTTTACTCGGCCAAACCGATTTGCGGATAGCGGGCAGAAGGCAGTTGTTTTGAGCCTTAAAGTCCGGCGACGAAGTATAACCCGCGGGGTCAATAAACCAACGGCTTTTGTGTAGATAGCCTTTGATTATCGAAGGTTATTTTGATAAGCGTTGTGCGAACGAAACAGGGTTCAGACGCGACCAACTCGGACTGGCATAAAAAAAACGACCCGTAGGTCGTCTTTGCCTCCTTGCTTGCGCGAGACGCACAAGCAAGGAAAACACCGGATACTTATTTACGCTTAGGAACAGAGCGCGAAGTCGCACCTTGATACAACTGGCGAGGGCGACCAATTTTGTACTCTGGATCAGAAATCATCTCGTTCCATTGGGCAATCCAGCCAACGGTACGCGCCAAAGCAAAAATCGCCGTAAACAAAGCCGTTGGCACACCGATCGCACGCTGAACAATGCCAGAGTAGAAATCGACGTTTGGATAAAGCTTGCGCTCAACAAAATACGGATCTTCGAGCGCAATACGCTCGACTTCCATTGCGAGTTTGAACAGCGGGTCATTTTCAAGACCCAAGGCAGCCAATACCTCTTTGCAGGTTTGCTGCATCAACTTAGCGCGTGGATCGTAGTTTTTATAAACACGATGACCAAAACCCATCAAACGAACGCCTGAGTTCTTGTCTTTGACTTGTTCCATGAACTCGCCGACCTTGGCCATACCGCCCTTGGCTTGCAGGTCTTCGAGCATTTGCAAGCAAGCTTCGTTGGCGCCACCGTGTGCGGGGCCCCACAAGCAGGCCACGCCCGCAGCAATAGCTGCAAAGGGGTTCGTGCCAGACGAACCGCACAAACGCACTGTTGACGTTGAGGCGTTTTGTTCGTGATCAGCGTGCAGAATAAAAATACGGTCGAGCGCACGCTCAACAACAGGGTTCACAACGTATTCTTCGCAAGGTGTTGCAAACATCATGCGCAAGAAATTGCCGGTATATGACAAACTGTTTTTCGGGTAGATGTAAGGCTGGCCTTGTGAGTATTTGTAGGCCATTGCGACCAAAGTCGGCATCTTGGCGATCAAACGGATCGCTGCCACGTGACGATGGTGCGGATTGGTAATGTCATTAGAGTCGTGATAGAACGCCGACATGGCACCGACCAGACCGGTCAACACCGCCATTGGGTGCGCATCTCGACGAAAGCCACGTAAGAAAAATTGCATCTGCTCGTTGACCATCGTGTGATTGGTCACCAAGGTATCAAAGGCAAGCTTTTGCTTGGCATCCGGCAACTCGCTATTCAGGATCAGATAACTGATATCCATGAAATCACAATTGACGGCCAACTCTTCAATCGGATAACCGCGGTACAACAACTCGCCTTTATCGCCATCGATGTAAGTGATGTCTGAGGTGCACGAAGCTGTCGACAAAAAACCTGGGTCGTAGGTAAACATCCCAGTTTGGCCATACAGCTTACGAATATCAATCACCTGCGGGCCGACCGTACCGTCGTAGACCGGGAAGTCAAAGGAGGGGCTTCCGTCAGAGAACGAGAGCGTAGCTTTTTTGTCAGATAGTTTCATGAATTGTTCCTTCTATATTTTTTTTACGCAGGTTCATAACGCGCGAATATTAGCGAGCACCGCGTGCACTGCCGGGCGATCTAGCACCCCCACCGGCTCGATCCGAGCTAAAAGCAAGTCTAACAGCTCATTATCACCTAGTTCAAACAACTGGGTGAGCGCTGAGACGTCCACATCCGTTAAGGCCGACTCGTAGGTATCCAGATACTTAGTGAGCATCAGATCATTTTCGAGCAAACCGCGCCGGGCACGCCAACGCAGCCTAGTGCGGTCCATGTCTGAGAGTTGGCTCATTTGTGCAGCATCCGTCTACACCGTACGACGCACAAGCATTTCTTTAATCTTGCCAATCGCCTGAGTAGGATTCAACCCTTTAGGGCAAACATCGACGCAGTTCATGATGGTGTGGCAGCGAAACAGACGATAGGGGTCTTCGAGGTTATCGAGGCGCTCAGCAGTCGCGTGATCGCGCGTATCCGCAATAAAACGATAAGCCTGCAATAAACCGGCGGGGCCCACAAACTTGTCGGGGTTCCACCAGAAAGATGGGCACGATGTTGAACAGCAGGCGCACAAAATACACTCGTACAAACCATTGAGTTCGTCGCGTGCCTCGGGAGTCTGCAGACGCTCTTTCTCTGGCGGTGGTGTGTCGTTGATCAGGTAAGGTTTAATCGAATGATACTGATTAAAGAAGTGCGTCATATCAACGATCAGATCGCGAATCACCGGCAGGCCAGGCAAGGGGCGCAGCACAACAGGCTCAGTCAATTCAAGCATGTTCGTGGTGCAAGCCAGGCCGTTTTTGCCATTGATGTTCATCGCATCTGAGCCGCACACGCCCTCACGGCACGAACGACGCAACGCCAAACTGTCGTCAACGTCCATCTTGATGCGAATCAAGGCGTCCAACAACATCTTGTCGGTTGGCTGCAGCTCGACCTCAAGCTTTTGCATGTAAGGGCGCTCGTCCTTGTCAGGATCGTAACGGTAGATTTCAAATTTCACGATGCGCTTTGTGCTCATGATAGGTATCCAGGTAACTTGTCTTAGAAGGTCCGCGACTTGGGCGGGAAACTTTCAACGGTGAGTGGCTGCATTTGCACAGGTTTGTAATCGAGGCGGTTGCCGTCCGAATACCACAAGGTGTGCTTGATCCAGTTATCGTCGTCGCGTGTTGGGTGATCGTCGAGCGCATGAGCGCCACGACTTTCAGTACGCGCAGCCGCAGAATGAATCGTCGAGCGCGCAACTTCAATCATGTTGCTCAGTTCAAGCGCTTCAATACGCGCAGTGTTAAACACTTTTGACTTGTCGACAAACGCGATGTTGTCGACTTTTTCGGCCAGCGCATCGATTTTTTTCACGCCTTCGTTCAACGACGCGAGGGTGCGGAACACCCCGCAATGCTGTTGCATGGCGTTACGAATGTCGTTACCCACCACTTGCGTTTTTTCGCCTTTGGTGCGGCTTTCGAGCTTATTGACACGGTCAAGCGAAAAATCGACCGACTCTTGTGCCAAGGGCTGGTGCGCATGCTGACGCTCGGGGTGAGCGGCAACGATATGGTTACCTGCGGCCCGACCAAACACGATCAAATCTAACAACGAATTAGTGCCTAAGCGGTTGGCGCCGTGCACCGACGTTGCAGAGCACTCACCAATCGCATAGAGTCCATTGACGATATGAGTTTGCTTGCCATCCCAAGTCGTGACCTGCCCGTTGTAATTACAAGGAATACCGCCCATCTGATAGTGAATGGTTGGCACAACTGGGATTGGCTCTTTGGTCGCATCAACGTTGGCAAACTTGTGACCGATTTCAAGAATCGAGGGCAAGCGTTTGCTGATGACATCTGCACCTAGGTGGTCAAGCTTAAGGTGCACGTAGGCACCATCCGGGCCACAGCCACGCCCTTCTTTAATTTCTTGATCCATACAGCGCGAAATAAAGTCACGCGGTGCCAAGTCTTTCAAGGTTGGAGCATAGCGCTCCATGAAGCGCTCGCCATCTTTATTGAGCAAGATACCGCCCTCGCCGCGCACACCCTCGGTGATGAGTACGCCAGCGCCAGCCACACCAGTTGGATGAAACTGCCAGAACTCCATATCCATCATCGGGATGCCGGCACGTGCAGCCATACCCATACCGTCGCCCGTGTTGATAAAGGCGTTCGTCGAGGCTGCCCAGATACGACCGGCACCGCCAGTAGCAATCACAGTTGTCTTGGCTTCAAAAATATAGATCTCGCCGGTTTCCATTTCGAGCGCAGTCACGCCCAACACATCACCGGCCTGATTGCGAATCAGATCAAGCGCCATCCACTCAACGAAAAACTGCGTGCGTGAAGCCACGTTACGCTGGTACAGCGTGTGCAACAAAGCGTGGCCAGTACGGTCGGCCGCTGCGCAAGCGCGTTGCACGGGCTTTTCGCCAAAGTTCGCGGTATGGCCGCCAAAGGGACGCTGGTAAATTGTGCCATCTGCGTTGCGATCAAACGGCATACCCATGTGCTCGAGTTCGTAGACCGCGTTAGGCGCCTCGCGGCACATAAACTCGATGGCATCTTGGTCGCCCAGCCAGTCTGACCCCTTCACGGTGTCATACATGTGCCAGTACCAGTTGTCTTCGCTCATATTGCCCAAGGAGGCGCCAATACCACCCTGCGCTGCAACAGTATGCGAGCGAGTTGGAAACACCTTAGACAACACTGCAACGGAAAGCCCGGCGTTTGCGAGCTGTAAAGAACAACGCATGCCGGCTCCGCCGGCTCCCACGACGACCACATCAAATTGACGGCGCGGTAAAGATGATTTGACGGCGACCACGGCTTAGTTTCTCCAGAGGGTGTGTACAAAGTACACGACTGATCCAGCCAACCACAGGATAGTGAGGACCAGCAACAACAAACGAATACCTACGGGCTTGACATAATCCATCCAGATGTCACGCACGCCAATCCAAGCGTGCCAGGCAAGCGAAAACATTGCCAGCGACGCAAGCACCTGACCCGCGGGGATACCAAAACAGGTAAAGGTAAAGAGGTTTTTCCAGCCAGCGTAGGTGAAGCCTGACATTGTCAGAATGCCGACCAGCAGCACCAAGGTGTAAATCGCCAGGATTATGGCGGTGACGCGTTGGATGATGAACTCACCAGTGCCGTAGTGCGCACCAACCACCAAGCGCTTGGTGCCAATTTTTTCGATAGGGACCATTACCAGACTCCGAACAATTTAAGACCAAACACAACAGTCAGCGCCAGGCTAACGCCCATCACGACACTCGCACTTTTTGCTGCAGACTCTTTATCGACACCAATGTGCAAATCAAGCAAGAGGTAACGAATGCCGGCACAGAAGTGATGCAGATAGCCCCAGATTAAACCGAGCAAAATCAGCTTCATCAACGGGTGTCCGATCACTTTGGACATCGACGCGAAGCCCGCCTCAGAGACAAAGCTCATCGCAAACAAGGCGATCAACAGCGGCAAGCATAAAAACAACGCGGCGCCACTGATTCGATGAAGGATCGAAACTTTGCCTGCCATAGGCAGGCGATAGTGCATCAAATCAGTCACATTAATATTGCGAAACTGAGGACGCGGCTTTGGGGCTGTGTCAGACATAACGACCTCGATCTAAAAACATTCAATTAGGATAAACACTCTATTCTCGCCGATGTGGGCAATCGGTTCAAATCAACCATTTAGTTCAATTAATTCAAGCTATTACGATAATGATACCGATCAGTCACATAATGACCCATGCGTAATTCTACCGGACGGTCGGCGTATGTGTACGAGATACGATCTACTTTAAGCATAGGGGTATCTTTTGGGATCCCCAACAAGGCACTCATGTCTTGATCGGCGCTCACGGCGCGAAGCTTCTCTTCGGCGCGCACCATGTTGATACCAAATTCGGTTTCTAGAAACCCGTAAAGCGGGCCGACGTACCCGCTCAGCAGATCGGCTGTTAACCCTTTAAACAAAACGCCCGGCAAATAGATGTCGTCAACGACGGTGGGCACTGAGGCAAAAGACAACAAACGCCTAATCGCCACCACGGGGTCGCCAGCCTTGAGTTCAAGTGCGCGCGCAACCTCAACACTTGCGCGCACCCGCTTGCAATCAAGAATTTGGCTTTCAGCAGGCTGAGCCTCACCTTGGTTGGGCGCGAGGCGCAAAAAGCGAAAGCGCACGCGCGCCTCGTGATGAGTTGAGACAAATGTCCCCTTCCCTTGGCGTCTGATTAAGAGATTCTCAGCGGCAAGCTCGTCAACGGCTTTGCGCACCGTCCCCTGGCTCACCTGAAAACGCATCGCTAGTTCAGTTTCGCTGGGGATCGCTTCGCCGGGTTTCCAATCGCCGCGGTCAAGCGCCTGCACCAACAAATCTTTAATCTGTCGGTAGAGGGGACTGAAGGCCGCCGAACCTGTCGCGCTTGCTGCAGGCAAGGGTTTGCGGGCTAAGGCCTCAGACATCATCAGAGCTATTCAAACGCATGTTGTCATTGTGTCACAAGCCGAGGCGTAAGTCTACGACTCTTGTGTCTTATATAAGATATATGATTGGTTGACTACGCATAGGATTTGTTCTAGCATCGCGCTCTGAAATTCGGCCTCCCCAGCCCTTAAGAGCGGGTCGAGGCAAAAAAGCTAAACTGCTAGTTAAGCAAAGCATTTCAGGCCATTCTCGTTTCTATATCCTAGCAATCTACTCAGCCTTCTCGGAGAAAACTATGTCTAAACCCGCCGTGCGCGTTGCGGTCACCGGTGCTGCCGGTCAAATCGGCTACGCACTCTTGTTTCGTATCGCTTCAGGCGAGATGCTCGGCAAGGACCAACCTGTCATCTTGCAATTGCTCGAGATTCCTGACGAAAAAGCGCAAAAAGCACTCAAGGGCGTCATGATGGAGCTCGACGACTGCGCGTTTCCCCTGCTGCAGTCAATGACTGCCCATGGCGACCCACGTGAAGCGTTCAAAGATGTCGAAGTGGCCATGTTGGTGGGTTCACGCCCACGCGGCCCTGGCATGGAACGCGCTGACCTGCTCGCCGTTAACGCCGCAATTTTTACGGCTCAGGGCAAGGCCTTAAATGAAGTGGCACACCGTAATGTCAAAGTGTTAGTCGTGGGCAACCCAGCCAACACCAATGCTTACATCGCCATGAAATCGGCTCCTGATCTGCCGGCAAAAAACTTTACTGCCATGCTGCGTCTTGACCATAATCGCGCCTTGTCACAATTGGCAGCAAAAATGGGCAAGCCTGTTGCCGATATTCAAAAATTGGCAGTGTGGGGCAATCACTCGCCCACCATGTACGCTGACTACCGGTTTGCGACTATTGGCGGTCAAAGCGTCGAAAAACTCATTAACGATTCAGCCTGGAATCGCGATGTCTTCTTGCCCACGGTCGGCAAGCGCGGTGCCGCAATCATTGAAGCGCGTGGCTTGTCGTCTGCAGCCTCAGCTGCCAACGCAGCAATCGATCACATTCGTGACTGGGTGCTGGGCACAAACGGCAAGTGGGTCACCATGGGTGTTGCTTCGGATGGCAGCTACGGCATTCCTGAAGGCACGATGTACGGCGTACCGGTCACCTGCCAGGGCGGCGAGTATCAACGCGTGACGGGTCTCGAAATCGATGCCTTCTCAAGAGAGCGTATGGATTTAACCCTGAAAGAGCTGATTGAAGAACGCGACGCTGTTGCGCATCTGCTGAAGTAATTTTTATGTACGTATAAAAATGAACCCTCTCAGACACTGTCTGGCGGGTTCATTTTTTTTATCTGTTTTTGGAGAAAGATATGTCTAAACAAGCAACCGCCGGCGAGCGCTTTCGTGCCGCCCTCGCGTCTGAGCAGCCGCTACAAATTATTGGTGCCATCAACGCACACCATGCCTTGCTGGCCAAGCGCGCCGGCTTCAAAGCCATTTATCTTTCGGGTGGCGGAGTCGCTGCAGGCTCGCTAGGCTTACCGGATTTGGGCATCAACACGCTTGACGACGTCCTGACCGACGTGCGTCGTATCACAGACGTGTGCGACACCCCCTTGATCGTTGACATTGATACTGGCTTTGGCCCCTCGGCATTTAACATCGCCCGCACGATTCAAAGTCTCACTAAATTCGGTGCCGCGGGTTGTCACATCGAAGATCAGGTTGGCGCAAAACGCTGCGGCCATCGTCCAGGAAAAGAAATCGTTTCAACCGAAGAGATGCGTGACCGCGTCAAAGCGGCCGTCGATGCACGTACCGACGACAGCTTTTACATCATTGCACGCACCGATGCGATCGCCTCGCACGGCGTAGACGCCGCGATTGAACGCGCCTTAGCCTGTATCGAAGCTGGCGCCGATGCAATCTTCGCCGAAGCCGCTTACGACCTTGCCACTTTTGAAAAATTTGGCAAAGCAGCCGGCGTTCCGCTGCTGGCAAATATCACTGAATTCGGCAAAACGCCCTTGTTCAGCGTCGACGAGCTCAAGTCTGCCGGTGTTGGCATGGTGTTGTACCCATTATCGGCATTTCGTGCCGCAAATAAAGCAGCAGAAGCGGTCTACGAGGCAGTTCGTCGCGACGGACATCAGCGAAACGTGATCGACATGATGCAAACGCGTGATGAACTCTACGAGCGCATTAATTACCACGAGTTTGAAGGCAAACTCGACGTGTTGTTCGCCCAAGGCAAATCGAAATAACCTGATCAAGGACACATATCATGGCAACTGCTAAAAAATCTCCTGCAACAAAAGCCGCTGCACCCGCAGAAGCTGCACCAACGTTCAAGCCTAAAAAATCAGTCGCGCTGTCTGGCGTGACCGCAGGCAACACAGCCTTATGTACGGTCGGCCGTAGCGGTAATGACCTGCACTATCGTGGCTACGATGTTCTTGATTTTGCTGATAGCAGCGAGTTCGAAGAGATCGCCCACTTGTTGATTCATGGCAAGTTGCCCAACAAGGCTGAACTGGCCGCTTACAAAGACAAACTGCGCAACTTGCGCGGCTTGCCTGCCCAACTTCAAACCGTGCTTGAATCGCTTCCTGCCGCTAGCCATCCCATGGATGTGATGCGCACTGCCGCCTCGGCACTGGGTTGCATGCTGCCCGAAAAAGAAGACCACAACATCCCTGATGCCCGTGACATCGCCGATCGTTTGATGGCAAATCTGGGTTCGGCGCTGCTGTACTGGTATCACTTTAGCCACAACGGCCGCATCATTGATGTGCAAACCGATGACGACTCAATCGGCGCGCACTTCTTGCATCTTTTACATGGCAAAAAACCAAACGCCGACTGGGTACGTGCGATGCACACCTCACTGAATTTGTATGCTGAACACGAATTCAATGCCTCGACCTTCACCTGCCGCGTGATTGCCGGCACGGGTTCAGACATGTATTCGGCCATCGCTGGCGGCATTGGCGCTCTGCGCGGCCCCAAGCACGGCGGCGCCAACGAAGTCGCTTTCGAAGTGCAAAAGCGCTACGAAACACCAGCCGAAGCCGAAGCCGATATTCGTGCACGTGTTGAGGCTAAACAAGTCGTAATTGGTTTTGGGCATCCCGTGTACACGATTGCTGATCCACGTAATAAAGTGATCAAAGACGTGGCCTTGCGCCTCTCAAAGAAAGCCGGCACCACCAAAATGTTTGACATCGCCGATCGCATCGAAGCTGTGATGTGGGATTCGAAAAAAATGTTTGCAAACCTGGATTGGTTTTCGGCCGTGTCGTATCACATGATGGGCGTACCCACTGCCATGTTTACACCACTGTTTGTGATCGCACGCACCGCTGGCTGGGCTGCGCACATTATTGAACAACGTGTCGACAATAAGATCATTCGTCCTGCTGCCAACTACACCGGGCCCGATGATCAAAAATTTGTACCGCTCGCGCGTCGTAAGTAATTAGCATCGTCCCTGTAAAAGGTGAGCCGCTAGGCTCACCTTTTGATTTTGCCTTAGACCACCATCCGACTGAGTTCATATGAATAGCGCACATCGCAAGCCATTACCCGGAACCAAACTCGATTATTTTGATGCTCAAGCGGCTGTCAACGCGATTACGCCCGGCGCCTACAACAAACTGCCGTATACCTCGAGGGTGTTAGCCGAAAATCTGGTGCGTCGTTGTGACCCCGAGTTACTGACTGCAGCGCTCAAGCAACTGATTGAGCGCAAGAGCGATATGGATTTTCCGTGGTTTCCAGCGCGTGTGGTGTGCCACGACATTTTGGGCCAAACAGCTTTGGTCGATCTAGCGGGCCTGCGCGACGCGATAGCGGCGCAAGGCGGCGACCCTGCACTAGTCAATCCGGTCGTACCGACGCAGTTGATTGTCGACCACTCACTGGCCGTCGAATGCGGGGGCTTTGATCCCGATGCATTTGCCAAGAACCGTGCAATCGAAGATCGGCGCAACGAAGATCGTTTTCATTTCATTAACTGGACCAAAAAGACGTTTAAAAACGTAGATGTCATTCCTCCCGGAAATGGCATCATGCATCAAATCAATTTAGAAAGAATGTCGCCGGTTGTGCACGCACTGAATGGTGTTGCGTTTCCGGATACGTTGGTCGGAACCGATAGCCACACGCCACACGTCGACGCCTTGGGCGTCATTGCCATTGGTGTTGGGGGCCTTGAAGCCGAAAGCGTCATGCTTGGTCGTGCCTCGTGGATGCGCTTACCCGAAATTATTGGCGTCGAACTCACGGGCAAACTCAAGCCTGGCATGACTGCAACGGACATGGTGCTGGCTCTGACCGAGTTTTTACGCAATCAAAAAGTCGTATCGTCGTACCTTGAGTTTTTTGGCGAAGGCGTGCCCCACTTAACGCTAGGCGATCGCGCCACCATTTCGAACATGACGCCTGAGTACGGCGCGACTGCCGCAATGTTCTATATTGACCAGCAAACGATTGACTATCTGCGTTTGACTGGCCGCGAAGACCAACAGATCAAACTCGTTGAAACCTATGCTAAACAAACTGGCTTATGGGCCGATAGCCTGAAGAGCGCCGAATACGAACGCGTCTTGCGCTTTGACTTATCAAGCGTCGTGCGTAATATCGCAGGCCCCTCAAACCCCCATCGTCGAGTTCCAACGTCAGAACTCGCAGCTCAAGGGATCTCGGGTAAAGTTGAAAACGATCCTGGTCTGATGCCTGATGGCGCAGTGATCATTGCGGCCATCACAAGCTGCACCAACACCAGCAACCCTCGCAACGTCATTGCAGCAGGCTTATTGGCGCGCAATGCAAATGCGAAAGGCTTAACGCGTAAGCCTTGGGTAAAGTCATCGCTCGCCCCTGGCTCAAAAACTGTTGAGCTGTATCTCCAAGAGGCCAAACTTCTCACAGAGCTCGAGAGCCTCGGCTTTGGCATCGTGGCGTTTGCGTGCACAACCTGTAACGGCATGAGCGGAGCGCTAGATCCAGTCATCCAACAAGAAATTATTGATCGCGACTTGTACGCCACGGCTGTCTTGTCGGGTAACAGAAACTTTGATGGTCGGATTCACCCTTACGCCAAGCAGGCCTTCTTAGCCTCGCCCCCTCTGGTGGTCGCTTACGCGATCGCTGGCACTATCCGATTTGATATCGAAAAAGATGTATTGGGTCTTGATCAAGAGGGTAAGCCCGTCACCTTAAAAGACCTTTGGCCCTCAGACGAAGAGATCGACGCCATCGTCAACTCGAGCGTCAAGCCAGAGCAATTTCGTAAAGTCTACGAACCGATGTTTGCCGCGACTGTTGATACCGGAGAAAAGCTTAGCCCCCTATATGGCTGGCGTCCACAAAGCACATACATTCGTCGCCCCCCGTACTGGGAAGGCGCCCTGGCTGGCGAACGTACGCTCAAAGGGATGCGTCCCTTAGCCGTGCTGGGCGACAACATCACGACAGACCACTTGTCACCTTCAAACGCCATCATGCTGGATAGCGCCTCGGGCGAATACTTGGCAAAGATGGGCGTGCCTGAAGAAGACTTCAACTCGTACGCCACCCATCGTGGCGATCACTTAACCGCTCAGCGCGCCACGTTTGCGAACCCCAAACTGCTCAATGAAATGGTGCTTGAAAACGGTAAAGTTAAGCAAGGGTCTTTGGCACGCATTGAGCCCGAAGGCAAAGTCACCCGCATGTGGGAGGCAATCGAAACCTACATGACCCGTCAGCAACCACTCATTATTGTGGCGGGCGCAGACTACGGACAAGGATCTTCACGCGACTGGGCTGCCAAAGGTGTTCGCCTGGCTGGCGTTGAGGCCATTGTTGCTGAAGGCTTCGAGCGCATCCATCGCACTAATTTGGTCGGGATGGGTGTCTTGCCATTAGAGTTCAAAGCAGGCGTGAGTCGCTTGACGCTTGGCTTGGATGGCACTGAAACCTACGACGTTTTGGGCGCACGAACCCCGTTAGCCACGCTGACGCTGATGATTCAGCGTAAAAATGGAGAACAACTTGAAATCCCAGTCACGTGCCGGTTAGATACCGCCGAAGAGGTTTCGATTTATGAAGCGGGCGGCGTGTTGCAGCGTTTTGCACAAGACTTTCTTGAATCAAATGCTGTGGCCTAATGCCAACCAAGTTTAATTGGACCAACAATTTTATAGAATGAATCGAGTCGGCTTCAAGCGCTACCCAACCGGACCAGTGCTTGAGTCAACCGAGCAAGTGTTAAGCCCTTTGAGTCGCTGAGCGTTGCTCAGCGTTAAACGATACAGACAGACATTGAAGGATATCGCTATGAGTCACGCCCCCCAAATAAAAATTCCTGCCACGTACATACGCGGCGGCACCAGCAAAGGTGTTTTTTTTCGTCTAGAAGATATGCCTAAAGCGACTCAAGTGCCGGGTGCAGCGCGTGACGCTTTATTACTCAGAGTCATCGGTAGCCCTGACCCGTATGGCAAACAAACAGACGGCATGGGTGCAGCCACTTCAAGTACTAGCAAGACCGTGATTCTTTCAAAAAGCACGCGTCCGGATCACGATATTGACTATCTTTTTGGACAAGTGTCGATCGACAAGCCCTTTGTCGACTGGAGTGGTAATTGCGGCAACTTGACCTCTGCCGTTGGCCCGTTTGGCATCAGCAACGGTCTGGTCGATCCTGCCCGCATCCCACAAAATGGGATCGCAACCATCCGGATTTGGCAAGCCAATATCGGCAAAACGATTATTGCTCATGTGCCGATGACCAATGGTGCCGTACAAGAAACCGGTGACTTTGAATTGGACGGCGTGACCTTTCCGGCTGCAGAAGTTCAGCTCGAGTTTATGGACCCCGCTGCCGACGAGGACGACGGGGGCGGTGCGATGTTTCCGACTGGCAATCTCGTTGATGATTTAGAAGTACCAGGCGTTGGAACCTTCAAAGCCACCATGATCAACGCTGGCATCCCGACTATTTTTGTCAACGCTGCCGACATTGGCTACACGGGGACAGAGTTACAAGACGACATTAACAGCGATCCCAAAGCGCTGGCAATGTTTGAAACCATTCGGGCTTACGGTGCTGTACGCATGGGTTTGATTCAACATATTGACGAGGCCGCCACGCGTCAGCACACGCCTAAAGTCGCCTTCGTCGCCAAGCCTGCAGACTACATTGCCTCGAGCGGTAAGGCGATCTCAGCCAAAGACACCAACGTGCTGGTGCGCGCGATGTCAATGGGCAAGCTACACCATGCCATGATGGGGACGGCTGCGGTGGCGATTGGCACTGCAGCGGCCATACCAGGCACGCTGGTGAATTTAGCAGCAGGGGGCGGCGATCTTGAGGCAGTACGTTTCGGTCACCCCTCGGGCACCTTGCGGGTTGGCGCGCAAGCAAAACAAGTGAACGGTGAATGGACTGTCACAAAAGCGATTATGAGCCGAAGCGCACGAGTCTTGATGGAAGGTTGGGTTCGCGTACCCGGCGGCGGGTTGCTCTGATGTCTGAATATTTGCCAGTCGCCTTAAGTTTTACCTTCACGCTTTTTATCACTTGCGCAATGGTATTTTTTGTTTCGGGCGCGTATCTGATGCTATTCAAAATTCGCTACGCCAACGAATTATTCAAGCATCCTTACTTGGCGCAGCGCACGTTCAATCAATACTCGTTTTCGATCAAGATGACGATCGTGCTGGATTACTTTTTACGCATTGCGTTTCCTAAATCCAAAACATGGATTGCAGGTAATGCCAATGAGTTGTTAAAGCACGTCGATCCGCAAGATATTCCCACCAATGTGAAGTGGCCGATTGTGGGGCTGTGGGGTGGGTGCTTTATCGGTATGATTGCAATGCTGACCCTCTGGGCTTTGCTGATTATTGGGATCTCGAAATGAATACCGCAACCTCCCCCGCTATCGAACATGATGCGTCAAAACAATGCTTTTTTGTATTCGTTGAAGCGCAACGTTGCGTGCTGGATTACACACTTAAAGATCAGCACATGACAATCACCTACACTGGCGTTCCTGACGCCTTAGGCGGTCGTGGTCTGGCCGCTCAACTCACTAAATTTGCACTCGAGTATGCGCGCGCTCAGCACTGGAAGGTGATCCCTCGCTGCAGCTATGCCGCCGTGTACATACAACGCCATGCAGAATACGCCACGCTGCTGGCGTAGCCTCGCGGCTTTATACGCCACGCTTTGCTCGCGCGACGCTTGTCACGCGAGCACCTGACCTAGTTCAAGCGGCGCAGCTTGGGCGGATTCGTCACGAAGGGTTTGACACCCAGCGCTTGATTAATCTCGTTAGGATAGATTAGTTTTCCGCGTGTCATCACCAGAGCAACTTTTCTGAGATCTTCAATGTTACGGGTCGGATCTCCGTCAAGCAAAAGCAAATCGGCAAACTTGCCGACCGATATCGTTCCTCTGTCATTCAGGGTATTGGTATATTTAGCACCGTTATACGTCGCAACCTGAATAGCCTGCGCGGGCGTCAAACCCGCTTTCACGTATAGCGCCAATTCGCTATGCAGCGTAAACCCGGCAAGCGCATCGGTTCCGGCAACGATCGGTACACCAGCGCGATATAAGCGCCCAACCAATTCAATCATTTTTTTATACGAAGCTTCGTAGCGTCTGGCGGTCCTGTCGTCAGGGATTTTCATTGTCGATGTTTTAAAGCTACGACGAACATCAGGCGGCATAAAGTCTGCAATCGTTTTATAGGGATCCGCGATCTCGCCATTACGCTGCTTGATAAAATCAAACGTGGCGAGCGTGGGATCAACTACGATATTTTTACTACGCAATTTTTCGATAAATTCTTGCACCTCTAACGAGTCTAAATCAAGACTCGCACCCTTCTCGGCCGGTATATAAAACCGCTCTAGTGTTCGGGTATCCGTGCGCGGTGTCGACAAAAAATTTAACATGACCTGATTGATATGATGCAACTCAGCGAAGCCAGCTTCGACGACGTCATCAGCGCGCGAAAATGCAGGGACATGCCCACTGACCTTCAACCCTCTACGGTGCGCATAAGAGATGGTCTCGGGTATCAATTCATTTGGAAAAGAGTTGTAAATTTTTAGATGAGGATAGCCACGCAGCGCGTACCAATCGATCGCATGACGGATATCGTTTAAATCACTAATTTGGATACCATCGTGCGCCGCATACGCACTCTCGCCCTCGATAAAACCGGCTGGAATCACACGTGGCGCCATCAAACTGCCGTCGGATGTTTCATCGATTATCTTCTGTAGCTCAATATTAGAGTTACCCAGATCACGCACTGAAGTCACCCCTGCCGTGAGGTGATAAGACGCGGACCAGCGACTAATATGCGTGTGCATATCGAACAAACCGGGCAACATGACGCGACCCGCCGCATCAAGTTCGTTATCGACTGGCGTCAGAAAGGTACCTGCAGGAAAGATCCCAGTGATCATTCCTCTAAGAACATAGACATCTGACGCCTTTGACAACGTCGCTGTTTCAGAGTCAAAAATGCGCGTATTACGTATCACCGTCAAGCCAGGCATCGGGTGCTGTAGTTCTTTAGCGCGCTTCTCAAGGATGCGACCAGACGCCTCTTGTTGTCGTCTTTTTAGCTCTGCGAGGTTAGCTTCCCAACCCTCTTTAATCGTAGCGGTGTTACCCGGAAGAATTGCTGCAAAAAGATGATGTTCAGCATTCGTCGTCGCCCAAAAAAACTGTGGGCTCAGGCCTAAACCGGTGTGCATCACTAACTGCACAACCTCTGATTCTTCGCCGCGCGTGACGACGACCTCATCAAGACGTTGTTGCGTTAACGTACCTTCTGGCAACAAACGCAAGGTACCCGTTCGAGAAGCTGACAACGCCGAGATCATCAATGAATTGACTTCGAGCGAAGAATCGACCGGCACATAAAAAGCGGGGCCACGCAAGCGCTGAGTGCCTCGCTCAGCTTTCACGCTCCATTCAGCGACACCGCCCCGGCGAGTGAATTTCTCATCTACGACGCCGCCCATTTCGGCGCTTCCTGTGACCTTGTAGTCGAGCATCGTGAGATCAGGACCAATTTTGATCACCTCGTCAAGGGTGGGGCCTCGACCATTTTCTTTGAAGTCGAAATGAACTTTAATTGTGTCTAGGTTTGGGCGTTCAACAATTTGTTCGCCAGCGACAACGCCGTTATCGAGAAAAATGGTGTAACGAACTGTTTTCAACGCCTGTGTTTGTGCGCAGACCGGCGTTACGACGGTTAGGGCAAGCACAAGGGCAAACTTAAAGATAACTCAACTCGAGGACACCTTACACTTCAAACTCACTGACCAAACTGCGTGCTGCATAGATAACATGCCGCGCAACTCGGCTATAGTAACCTGACCCATGCGACGGCCCGCCTACAGGCAAACAAGACAGGATCGAATATGAAAGGACAGAGCCCCTACCTTACCAACGAAACCGCAATCATCACTGGGGCTGGCAATGGCATCGGCAAAGCTCTGGCGTTCGAAGTGGCCGCCGAGGGTGCTAATGTGTTTTTGGTTGACTCGGATGCGCAAAAGCTTGGCGATACTGTGACCGAACTAAAAGCCAAGGGGTATCAGGCCAACGCTGGGGTAATCGACTTATCGCTTGCCGATTCAGCCCAACAAGTATTCGAGCAAGCGCGTGCCGCCTTCGGTCCGATTCATATGGTCGTGCACTCAGCGTCTCCGCCGAGGCGCGAAGCAGACACGTGGCGCACAGTCACCAGTGACACTTGGGACGCGATGTATCACGTCAACGTGAAGTCTGGCTTTGAGCTGGCCCGCTTGGTAGGTCAACATATGATCGATGAAGGCATTGCGGGGCGGATGCTGTACTTAACTTCACTGCATGCTCACACCCCTAGAAACCTGCCGCACTATGCAACGAGCAAGGCCGCCATGTTGATGCTAGTCAAAGAAATGGCGAAGGCTTGGGCGCGACATGGCATTCGCATTAACGCTTTAACCCCAGGTGCCATTGCGGCGGGCGGTTTCAAACCCGCTGGCGATCTTGCTTTGAAAATTCCGATGCAACGTCTTGGTAGCGCACAAGACGTTGCCGCCATGGGGTTGACCTTATTAATTGATCGCTTCTCGGGCTATGTCACCGGAACAGAGCTTGTCGTGGATGGAGGGTTGAGTGTCTTTAACTGGTTTGATCCGGTTCAGTAATCGGCAATACCAACACGCCCAAGCTTCAACTCTTGCCTTGAGCGCGGCCCGAATCGCGCACCAGGCATCCTTTAATTGCAAGCGATACCATGCCTGCTTGGCCTCAGCACTTAAATGGTCTTTTTAGAGACCGTGTGAGTTTGAACGAGTGCTATAAACAGCGCTTATCTGCACGGATTCTTCTTAGTTGCACTGTGTAGTGAACCAACCGATCAGTGAGCAACCTATGCGTTATTTTTTTGTTTCGACGGCACTTGCGTTGCTATTCGTTGTTGAAGGTCAACTCTTCGGATTGACACTGAAAGCACCCGTTTACGCACAAGCGCCCAGTATTGCTCAGCAAGAGAACGCAGCAAACGACTGGAAGAAGAACGCCACACCGCAAGAGAAGCAAGATGCTGAAAAATCACGTCAGCAAGCAGACAGCGCCTTTCAAAAAAATGCAACGCCTCAAGAAAAACAGCAGGCAAGCACCATGCATCAGCAAGCGCACAACGATGCGGCGCAAGACCGTGCAAACCCAAACGCTTCGCGCGAGGCTTCACAAGAGCGCGCTGGAGGCAAAGAAGCGCGCAGCGATGCCAACGCAGATCGCGGCAGTCATGGCCATGGTCGCAAGTAGCGATCGACAGCCTTGGTGCGTTGTTGCTTGAGTTCTAGATGACTTTTTTCATACTCGCGATGGCGTTTTTAATCGAATTAATCGCGTCGAGCCTCGGGCCTTTACAGCCAGAGCCATCCGCACCACCGCCACCGCATTGAATCGCCTCTTTGAGCGCTTGATTCAACAGATCAAGCGTCTTTTGAGCATGAGAGACTTGGCCGTAACTCACGCCCAACGCAAAGCATAAAGACATTGCGGTCGCGGCAAGCAGAATTTTCTTCTTCATTTAACACCTCAATCGGGACATTGTTCATTTGATAGGAGTTCTTATAGCGCCCCAAACGCATAATAGGCACTCGGATAAATTTTATCAATTTCTCTCCATTTTTTATACGATTGAGTAGGAAAACGAAAAAATTATCGTCTGGCTGCTCTGACACCCACGTCAGAAACGGTGCATAATGCCCTGCATAATGCGCCCTAAACCGGACGAGATGACATGACAAAGTTATTAGTATTGCAAGGGGCCAATATGGCGTATCTTGGGCGCAGACAGCCCGAGCTGTATGGCACCACGACTGCGGCAGAGCTTGATCAAAGGCTGCTCGCGCATGCACGCAGAAACGACTACGACTTAGACATCTTCTATACCCATATCGAGGGCGAAGCGATTGAACGACTCTATCAAGCAGTCGATCAAGGCGTCGACGGTGTGGTCATGAATCCCGCAGGGTTTTTATATGCTGGTTACGCGTTAAGAGACTGCCTGCGGGCAGTGAGTTTTCCGTATATTGAAGTGCACATCACCAATATTGAAAAACGCGGCATGCACTCGGTCTTAGCCGAGGCAAGTGTTGGTGTGATCGCAGGCTTTGGTTTAGAGTCGTACATATTGGGGCTTGAGGCAATGCTCAGACTCCACCGCTACACCAGTGAATCACTTCAGGTCCGCTGAAGTTTTGTTGAACGCGTCGCTGGGCTTCATCGCAGTCTGTACACTTGCCAACGCCCACGCGCACGATCGTATTATTAGCTGGTCTTAATTCGTAAAACTCTTCGATCGAGCCACCATTTGGGTAGCGAGTGGTGATTTTGACTTTAGCAGTAGGTGAAGTCGCGATCATTGCAGATTGCGACGGCGGTTGAAACGTTCGGTTAATCTGCTGTGCAACACTCGGATCATTTTTGAAAGGGTGCTGCCCGCCAATACGCTGCACAATCTGGGTCTTTTGAGACTCAAACCGCTTAAAGACCGCAGCCATTTTCGCTTGCGCCAGCACCGAGCTGCATGACTGCCCGCCGCGCTCTTGTCCGAGTACCCAATAGCCGCTCTGCCTAAACAAGTAATCCAGGTCACCGGCGTTACCACCAGCATTCGCTGTATTACCGCTGGATTGCCCAGCATTCAAGTATCCCGCAAGAACTTTGACACGCTCACCAGTGCGCGCATTCGCACAGTCTTGTGCCTGAATCGCTGCCCGTATCCCTTCATCTCCCGGCTTTTTGCAATCCATCTTTTTTTTCAACCAAGCCCGTTGCTCGGTGCGTAATTGCGTCTTCTTCTCTTCTGGCCAGGTCGACATCAACTGCTTATACTGCGTATTCAGCGTCTTATCCAAAATAGCGTAATTGGCATCGAGGCAGTCAAGAAGCGCTGGGCCGTCTGCCATCGAAAATCTAGAACAGTCTTGTAGCGCTTGGGCACGCACGGGTGAAGACAGGGTCAGCAACCAAAGAGCTATAAGCCCTAGAAGTTTTAAGTGTTTGATCATGGTCTTATTCTTACTGATTAGGCGCGGATTGATATTATTCAAATTGGCAATTAACGGTGTCACAGCAGTGTATTACACAACCGTTATATTCGCGTGAAGGCCCCCCTCTAGACTTATCACGCTTTATCTACTAAAAAAGTAGACTTCACTTTCAACGCAGTCACGTGGTCGCACTATGTCACAAGAAAAAGGTTTAGCCAGCGGCTCTTTAGGGACCCTTGAGTCTGCCGTCATGGGGGTCGCCGGTTCAGCCCCTGCCTTTAGCGTCGCCGTCACCACCGCGGTCATCGTCGCCTCGGTTGGCGTCCTGTCAGTGGGCAGCGTGCTGTACTGCGGCTTGATCATGTTTGGTATTTTGTTTGCCTTTATGAATCTAAACAAAATGACCTCGCATGCAGGCGCAACCTACGCTTGGGTGGGTGCGGTGTTTGGGCCTCGTTGGGGTTTCTTTGCTGGCTGGGGTTTGCTGGTGGCCTCAGTCATTTTTATGGTGTCTGCAACCATCCCTGCGGCCACCTCAACCCTCAAGATCCTCTCGGTCATGGGTTGGGTTGACGAGGCAACCATTGAAAGCACAACTTGGGTGACCTGTGTGTCAGCGCTTTGGCTCACGCTCGTGACGATTGTTGTCAGCAAGGGCATCAAGCACGCCAGTTATGCGCAATTGATTTTGACAGTGGTCGAGTCAGTTATTGTGTTGGCACTGATTATTGGGGCGTTTGTCGAGTACGGCTCCAAGCCCGCTCATGCTCCGTCTTTTGCCTGGATATCGCCCTTTTCGTTCAGCGCAGAAACCTTTGCCACGGGTGCCTTAACGGCCATCTTCTTTTATTGGGGTTGGGATGTCACCATGAACTTGGGCGAAGAGACCAAGGGCGGTACGCCTGCACCTTCGAGCAAAGGGGCCTTTTGGTCGATGGTGAATTTAATGCTTTTTTATATCATCATCGTAATCGTCGTACTCATCGTACTAACCGATGAAGAAATCGCTAAGGCCAATACCAATGTTCTTTACGCCGTAGCTGAAAAACTATTTCCGCATCCCTGGAGTTATCTCGCCGTACTATCTACGGTTTTGTCGACCATCGGCACAATCGAAACTCAAATCCTGCAGTTCAGTCGCACACTGTTTGCCATGTCACGCGATCGAGTGTTGAACTCGCGCTACAGCAAAATCCATCCCGAATGGCAAACGCCTTGGGTGGCTACGCTGACAATTTGGCTCTTGGGTGTCCTGTTGTTGTTCGGGTCGTCTTACTTGCCTTCTGTCAAAGACATTCTCGATAAATCGATCTCTGCGATTGGTTTTCAAATTTGCTTTTACATGAGTCTAGCGGGCTTCGCCTGTGCCTGGTACTACCGCGCAATGCTCACGGGGTCATTCGTGCGCGCCTTGACGCACATTTGGTGGCCGCTATTCAGCGCCATGTTTATGGTGTTCATTGCCGTCTTAAGTGCACTCTCGTTTGATCCGTTGACCAATCTCATCGGCATAGGTGGCCTATTACTGGGTTTTATCCCAATGCTTCTGAATCAGCGCTCTGTGAACAAACTACAATCCTAAGACAACAAACCGTTACGGAGACAAAAAAGTGATTCAGTTCAAACAAGGGTTTCAAACACTCGCCCTAGCGGCTACAGCCTTAGGTATCTCTTGCTGCGCAATCGCCCCGGCCGTAGCTCAAACAAGTGATTTTCCAAATAAGACAATCAAAATTGTGATTGGCTTCACACCCGGCGGCGCAACCGACACCGTCGGTCGGCAAATCGCGATCTCCTTCAGCAAGATTCTTGGCCAATCTGTCATTGTTGAAAACAAGCCCGGTGCAAACGGCAACTTAGCGACTGACGCGGTTCGTCGCTCGCCCCCCGACGGCTACACGCTGTTTTACACCTCGATCGGGCACGTCACCAATCCTCTGATTTATCCAGATGCTAAATACGATCCCATCAAAGACTTCACGCCCATTGGCCAAATTTTATCGGGGCCTAACATCTTGGTGGTACCTGCCAACTCTAAATTTAAAACAGTTAAAGACTTAATCGATTACGCTCGCGCCAACCCCGGAAAAGTCAACTGGGCGTCTTCAGGAATTGGCTCGTCTCTGCATTTATCTGGCTTACTTTTTATGCAGCTATCAGGGGTGGATATAGTTCACATCCCCTACAAAGGCGCCGGCAGCCTAATGCCCCACCTTTTAGCTGGCACCGTCGAATTAGCGTTTCCAAATCTACCCACGGGCGCCAAACTCGTCGACCAAGGTCTACTCCAAGCCCTTGGCGTGACCACCAAGACTCGCTCAAGTGCTGCGCCCAACATCCCAAGCATCGCTGAGGCGGGTATACCTGACTACGACATGTCAACTTGGTATGGCTTGGTCGGTCCGGCAAATATGCCGGCAGCTGTGCTGCAGCTCTTAAGCAAGGCGGCCGTGCAAACCGTGAACGAGCCCGAATTCAAAGAACGCCTCATTGCACAAGGTTTTGACCCGAAAGGATCGTCACCCGAAGAGTTCAGCGCCTTCATACAATCCGAATCAGTCAGGTGGGGCGCGATCATAAAAGCGATGAAAGTCAAAATTGAATGACTGAGATCTGTTAGTGCTATGGTCGCTCAAAATCAACCGGTAACAGCGTGAGTGAAAGATGAATAAGGCGTCCTGGTGTTTGTGGTTATTGATATTGCTGACGTCTGCGATGGGCGTTCGCGCAGAGACCTTCAGCTTTGTCGCGCTCGGTGATTTGCCGTACGGGCCAGACGAAATCGCCGGCGCCAAATACCGCACGCTCATCACTCAGATCAATGAACTACATCCTGAGTTTTCAATTCATGTCGGCGACTTCAAAGAAGGCAGCGCACGCTGTTCTGACGAAGAATTTGAACGCCAACGCAAACACTTTGATTTATTCAAGAGTGCGCTGATTTACACGCCAGGTGACAACGATTGGACAGACTGCGGTCGTAAAAGTAACGGCAGCTATGACCCTCTTGAACGACTCGCAAAACTTAGAATACAGTTCTTTAAGCCTGACACCTCTTTGGGTCAGACGCCCTTAGCGGTGGTCACTCAGGCCAAGGCAATGCCTACGTATTCAACCTATATTGAAAATCAACGGTGGCAGTTTTCAAGCACACTGTTTACGACTGTGCATATTGTAGGTAGCGATAACCGCTTTGCGCCAAACAACGCTGAGGCTGAAAAAGAATTTCTGGCACGCGAGCAAGCTAACATCGCTTGGATTAAAGAAGCGTTTCGCGTTGCAGCTAGTCAAAAGCTACAGACCCTTGTTTTTGCTTTTCAAGCGGATGTCATTCGAGGGATGTCGCGCTCAGGCACTTGGGCCGAAAAGACCGGGTTTCATGCCTCAATTGAAAAAACTTTGCTGCCTCTTGCTAAAGAGTTTCAAGGTGCTATCTTGATTGTGCATGGCGACAGCCATAATTTCGAATTCGACCAAACATTTATGCTTGAGTCGCAAGTCTTAAAAAACGTCTATCGTCTTGAAGTGCCCGGTGCGAAAACAACTGGCGCGGTGAGCGTCACGATTCACGAGGGCAATCCAATACCTTTTTCTGTCAAAAAAATCATCGTGCCCTAAAACATCCCACGACTGACAAGATGTGGCCGATTGATCGTCAACTCGCCACCGCACTGAAGTTAACACCCGAATAACGATCACTTTGAGTGACAGTTAAGATACTGGACCACGCTACTGTCAGCATCTTGACTCGTCAACACCCACCCGACGGCGCTTTCGACGTCACCGCGCTGTTGTCGCACCTCGTGCACGCGGTGTGGTCGGTGTAAACGCGGTGTTTTCGGCGGCTGCATTCTCAATCACCACGGCATCTTCTGCCAGTAACAATCGTTCTGCAACGAGTGCGCGCGTGGCCACGCGTATCTTGGTCAGATACTCGTTGATACCACCGGGATACCGTACATCCAGCGCGACACGTGTATCGTCAGGCTTGCGATCTGCGGTCGTTTTGGCAAACGGCCTGTAGGTACCACTCTGCCGACAGGCCATCACAGTCAGTGGCGCATTCATATAACCATGACTCGCAATCGGCACTGCAACATCGGGCAGTACAACGCCGCTCATGGCATTACCGTCGAGATCGCGCTTAGGCACCATCACCATCGCGCCCGCAAGAAAGCGTGGCGCCTGAAAGACCTCGGGGTCGCTGAGTCGCACCTCAAGCTCGAAGAGTCGACTGGCCGGTGGCGTCGTGCCTCGCACCCACTCGTCTAGCAGCACTAATTGCGCTCGCACTGCAGGCGCCCAATCAATCTGGCCCGGTGCCTCGGTACACTCTGGATTTTTAGCACGGCCATTAATATGCGGCGAGCCAGAGATATCGAACATGCGAACATTCTCAGGCATAGGCAAATCGACGCTGCCCTGCGCCCCTGTGCGCGTGAGTGCTGCGCGCCCACCTAGGTAATCGTTGTAAGCATGGTTCACCACAACGCGTGGAAGCTTGCGATACTTTGTTTGTGCAACCTTCATGACATCGTCGTAAGCGAAGGGCTCTTCGTGAACACCGCGTAGCTCGGGTTCAGTGTGGCTTGGCGTTTGCCATGCGACTGAGCCAGGCCCTGGCCCTGCGGCAAGCAACGGCAACTGCCCAGCCCCAGCCTGTGTAATGTGCAGCGCATCAAACACCGGCTTGTCGTCAAGCTGATTAAAGCCATTAAGCAAAAAGCTTTTCAAGAAACGTCCGGTTTGCGAATAACCCACCGCATAGGTGCGTTCGATGGCGCCGGCAAGTGGATTACCTATGCGTGCGTCACGCAAAAACAGCGTAACGTCGCGCACCGCAGCGAACCCCACGCCCTCGGCAAAGAGCTTGCCGCCCTTGTCGTCAGAAAAAGTCGGGAACACTGGCCCTTCGCCCTGCTCCCATTGCACGACCGCGACTGACCAGCCTCGGTTCTGCAGAAATCCATTACCTTGGTCAAGTGAGCCTACTGCAAGCGGCCGAGCACGGGGGCTGTTGTAAAGCCCGTGACTGATTGGGCGGCCGCGATTAGGCACGTCAATTAACAAGTTACCGTTACCTGTGCGTGGCGACTCGGGGATAATCAGAGTCACCGGCGTACGGTATTCAACAAGCCCACGCGCGTTGCGCGGTGCCTTATCTAGCCCGGGGATCAGCTCAGTAGGCGACAACTCACCTAACGCCTCTGCCTCGATACGCAGATACTTACCGACGGCAAAATCACCATAAGGCTGCGTCGATTTAATCGCAAACTCTGTGATCGCCGCAGCAGCCACAAGCGGCAACGAGGCTGCCAAAGTGAGAGAGGCACCAAGAGTCAGCTTTGTTGTTTTCATTTTTAATCCCCGATGGTTTTATTGCACCTGCTCTCAACAAAAGACGCTCGGGCGTCATGATCCAGGTGTCTTACAGTCTGCATTGCCAAAACGCTGAACACATAAATCGCGAGCACAACTGCGCATCACGGCATCGCGAGGCTCAGCGTTGGTATCAATGACCTCTAACGACTGATAAGTGCGGTACTCGGTACGCCATTCAGGCTCACATTTTGTTTTGACGCGATTATCTTCTGTGCGACTTTCGCACTTTGACCCGCCAGTCGGCACCCTAACAGTCGTGGTGCGCGGCACATACATCTGTATCGTTCTAGGTGGAAATTGCCGATACGCACTTGGCGAACATTCATCTTGCGCTTGCAGGTATTCTTTGGTCGCGCAGCCGGACAACAGCAGCAGCATACAAAACAATATTTTTTTCACGATATCTCTTTCGCTTAACTCTAAGGACGATCCACACCCAGCTTTTGCGTCAAGCCGGGTGGGTTTGAAAAAGTCTTTCTGAAAGCTGACTGCCCCGCATTTGAAAACTTCAAACCAGCCTGTTTAATCGCCTCGTTACTCACTTTATGCAAGGGCGTGTAAAAGGGATGGTGGTGCTCAATAAACGGGTTATTTCGAGCCGCGTTATAACAAAAAATTACGGTCCAACGCCGATTTGGCGAACGGTTTTGATCCGATCGATGCATCACATTTGCATGAAAAAATAGTGCGTCACCAGGTGCCATTTCAACGTAATCCAGTGGCATCTGCTGCAGCATCTGCTCAACTCGCTTTGGATCGGCACCGACCTGCTCACCAGGGATGATGCCGTGTTCAACGCGACCCACCAAATGCGAGCCACGAATCACCTGCAAGCAGCCGTTTTCAGGCGTGGCATGGTCAAGCGCGACCATCACACTAGCCATGTGAGGCAAGAGGCAGCCATTATGGTACCAATAGCCATAATCCTGGTGCCATTCCCAGGCGCCGCCTTCGAGCGGCTCTTTGGCGGTGAGTTTTGAGTGGTAATGATAGACCTCACCCCCCAACATCTGCTCGACCGTATCGACCACCCGATGCGACCGCGCCGCCAAACCGTAGACGCTGTCACCTGGGTGATTCCAGGTCGCCATTTTAGTCGCCTTGCCCTGTGCGTCTTTGCGATCGTACAAACTCTTTTGCAAGTCTGGGTCTTGCTCGATGGCGCCTGCCATCAAGGCAATCTCTTCTTGATCGAAGAGTTGTCGAACAATCACATAACCATCTGCGGCAAAGGCCGCCGCTTGTGCAGCAGAGAAAACTGAAGCCATGTCAGAACTCCTTGGTCAACAACGGGGGTACCGGGCCTTAACCTGGCCGACGCTCAAAGGCAGGGATACCCTCAGGGATATGGTGAAACGGCTGTTTATCAATGGTAAAAATTGCAGCCGTCGGCTTGTAAACTGAAGGGTCATCGAGAGTGCCGACTTTGATGATCATGGCGCCAGGGCGAAACGGTGATTGGGTGGCAATACTCGTACCACAATTCGAGCAAAAGTGACGCGTAACGGCCTTGTCGATGTCCGTGCGTGTAAAAGTCGCTGTTACGCCTGTCTCGAACTTAAACCCCTCGCGCGGCAAAACCATCAGCGCATTAGGATGCCCACCGGCAATGTATTGACACTCACGGCAATGGCACTGTAGCGAGGCCATGACATCGCCCTCAAAACTATATCGAATCTGCTTGCAATAACAACCGCCCGTTAGTTTCATCGCTGGCTCCTAATATTTTTATTGGTCGACTCAGTTTGTTGAGAATTATCGTAACACTAACGCACCCTTAAGCAGCACTCAGTTCAGAAGATAAGATTGCTTTAAAGTGCCCTTATGCAGCACTCGCTTCGCCAGATGCGCTTGCTTTAAGAGGGCGCCCACGGGTGATGGGATGACCATAGTGCCGCCGGTGTGCTATACCCAAACAATATTGACGACCCTCTTGGAGGCAACTTTGAAACACCTGTCCGTCCCTTCCTTCCTTTGCAGATGGCTGCCGCTCGTGGCGCTACTTTGCCTATTGGCGCCAACGGTTCAGGCCCAAACTCCCATCACTAAATCTATTCGAGTGATTGTGCCCTACGGCCCGGGCGGGGCAACCGATGCGTTGGCGCGCTTAATCGCTCCTTACGTGGGCGACGAATTTGGTCAACAAGCTGTGGTTGAAAACAGACCAGGCGCGGGCAGCACCATCGGCACCCTTGCCGTGGCGAAAGCCGAGCCAGACGGCCTGACGATTGGGATGATCGATGCGGCGTTTATTACCAACCCAAGCCTCGTCTCAAAACTTCCTTATGACACGCTAAAAGATTTCACGCCCATTGTGTTTATTGCAACCTCGCCTTTGGTGTTGTTGGTAAACCCCTCCTTACCCGCTAAGACCGTGCAAGAATTTATTGCCTATGCGAAGGTCAATTCAGGAAAAATCACTTTCGGCTCTGCGGGCCAAGGGACAGGTGCCCATTTAGCTGCTGAACAGTTCAAGGTGCGGGCTGGCATCGAAATGTTGAACATACCGTTTAAGGGCGCGGGCGAAGCCATCACGCAACTCGTTGGTGGGCAAACCACCGCCATGTTCTCAACGCAAATAGGGTCAAAAGCCATGCTAGACGCGGGCCGCGTGCGAGCACTGGCGATCACCAGCAAAGAGCGCAGTGAACTCTTCCCAGACATTGCCACCTTTATCCAAGGTGGCCTGCCTGAGGTTGATGCCAGCACGATCAATGGCCTGATCGCACCCTTGGGTACGCCCGACGATTACGTAAAGCGTGTGAACGCGGCCGTGAATCGAGCCGTGAAGACACCAGAGCTTCAAGCCAAGCTCAAGCAACAGGGCTTTGTGACGGTGGGCGGCTCGTCTGGAGAGTTTGCAACCTGGATTCCGGCTGAAATTACGAAATGGGCGCAAATCATCAAAGACGCCAATATCAAGGCTGAATAAGCCTTGGGCTTAACCTCGTACAAAAAAATGCATCGAAAAGTAGCCCAGTACTTTGCTAAGACAAACGCCCAACATCAAATCTTATGACAATCCGAAAAATCGACACCTACGCTTTAAGCCTCCCTTTTGAAATCTACGGACCACGCCCAAAGTTCGCGGGGCTTGATCGCTCGATGGAAATCCTGTTGATTCGCGTCGAAACCGACTCGGGTGTCGTCGGTTGGGGCGAAGCGTTCGGCTTTGGCATTTGGCCCGCCACGCGCGCCGCCATCCACGCCATGGTGGCACCGCTTGCGCTCGGTCGTGACGAAACCAATATCCCAGCCTTGATGGAAGATCTCAACAGAAAGCTTCATATCGTCGGGCGCACTGGACCCATGGTCTTCGCCCTCTCGGGCTTAGATATCGCCCTGTGGGATATCGCGGGCAAAGCCGCGGGCAAGTCGGTATCAACCTTGCTGGGCGGTGCAAAACACACCCGCCTGCCCTGCTACGCAAGTTTGATGCGCTATACCGATCCTGGCCTAGTCGCCGAAAACAGCGCTCGAGTGGTTGAGCGCGGCTATGGTGCCGTCAAACTTCATGAACTTGGTGTTGAACAAGTTAAGGCTGCACGCGAAGCGATTGGCCCAAAGGTTGGACTGATGATGGACGTCAATTGCCCTTGGTCTGTGAAAGAAGCCCTAGCAGTTGCTGACGCTGTGCGCCCCTACAACTTGAGTTGGTTTGAAGAACCCATCTGGCCCCCCGAGGATTTTGAAAGCCTTGCACAAGTCAGAGCACAGGGTGGTTTAAAAATCGCAGCGGGCGAAAACGCCATGAGCGTGAAGAACTTTGAGCAAATGTTTAAAGCGGGCGCGGTAGATATCGCGCAGCCAAGTGTGACAAAAATTGGGGGTATCTCGCCCATGATGGAGATCGCCGCACTCGCTCAACAACACAATGTCGTACTGACCCCACATTGCCCCTACTTTGGACCAGGGTTGTTAGCCAGCGTTCATATCGCTGCAGCGCTTACCCACGCACCGATGATCGAATACTCGTTTGCCGACCTGGGTGCGAACCCCTTGGGCGATGCGATTGAGGTAAAGAATGGCTTTATCGCTGTGCCCTCGGGACCAGGCCTTGGCCGCGACCCTGATCCTGAGATTATCAAACGCTATAGCGTGTAGCGTTTTAATTTAGGGTCGACGACCTCACGCAACATTTCGGTGCAAAGCCGTCCGGGGCAGAGTTTTTCTCATTTGTGCAAGGCCTCGCAATACCTCGCAATACCGTCATCGCGCTGGTCTAAAACTTCTTGACCAAGGCACATGCAAAGGATAAAAATTTCTATGCGTGAACGTTTAGCGCACAACACGCATGGGGCAACATTAGATGAACTATAAAACTTTCTTCAAATCATTGGTCTTTGCAGCATCTTTAGCGATCGGTCACGTTGCGTTTGCCGGCGATGCCGATTTCAGGTTAACAAATCGTACAGGCTACGATATCGAATCCGTCTACATTACACCTAGTCAATCAAAAAGTTGGGGGCCAGACCGCCTAGGTAGATCAATTTTAGCGAATGGCCGCTCACGCGAAATGGTCTTCAACAAACAAGGTTCAGTTTGTATCTATGACATGAAGATACATTGGGACGGCTACGGCGAAGACGATGACAGAGTCTGGGAACAACTTGACCTGTGTTCCATTAACAAAATCACTTTGCGTTACAACAAGGCTACTGACGTCACAACTGCAGTCTTTGAATAAAGCCAGTTAATCGAAAAAAGCCCTGACGCAATTCAACGTGTCAGGGCTTTTTTGCCTATTTTTTACGCGGCGGCAAGCCAGTGTGTTGGGTCAAGATGCGACCTGGGGTTACCGCTTTGCGCACCGCAGATTCAGTACTGTTTTTACGTCGCGCGCTGGTGTAACTGCCATCTGTTCTAGGCTGATGAAACGGGATCAAATGCTTTTTGCCGTTACCAATCAGATCCGAACGCCCCATTGCCTTGAGCGCCTCGCGTAGCAAGGGCCAATTGTTTGCGTCGTGGTAGCGCAAAAACGCTTTATGCAAGCGACGGCGGCGGTCGCCTCGCACGATATCCACTGTTTCGCTTGTGCGGGTGACGCGCCCTAAAGGATTGCGCCCCGAGTGATACATCGCCGTTGCGGTTGCCATTGGGCTTGGGTAAAAAGTTTGCACCTGATCGGCACGAAAGCCATGACTCTTGAGCCACATCGCAAGATGCATCATGTCTTCATCGCTCGTGCCGGGGTGAGCAGCAATAAAGTACGGTACCAAAAACTGCTTTTTGCCGGCTTCCGCGCTGAACTTATCAAACATTTGCTTGAACTTGTCGTAGCTACCGATGCCAGGCTTCATCATCTTAGACAAGGGCCCCATCTCGGTATGCTCAGGAGCGATCTTTAGATAGCCCCCCACATGATGCGTGACAAGCTCACGAATATATTCAGGCGACTTCACTGCCAAGTCATAACGTAAACCTGAGCCGATCAAGATTTTTTTCACGCCCTTGATCGCGCGCGCACGTCGATACATATGAATCAACGAACTGTGATCGGTATTTAGATTTTGACAAACATCGGGGTAGACACAACTGGGCTTGCGGCAAGCCGATTCAATCTCGGGGCTTTTACAACCAATACGATACATATTGGCGGTTGGGCCACCAAGATCTGAAATCACTCCGGTAAAGCCGGGCACCTTGTCGCGTATATCTTCAATCTCGCGGATAACCGAATCTTCACTGCGGCTTTGAATGATTCGGCCTTCGTGTTCGGTTATCGAACAAAACGTACAACCACCAAAACAGCCGCGCATAATGTTCACGCTAAACCGAATCATCTCCCAGGCGGGGATCTTGGTAGCGCCATCGTGACCACCGTTCTCGTCTGCATACACAGGATGAGGGCTGCGGGCATAGGGCAAATCAAATACCAAATCCATTTCAGGAGTGGTGAGCGGAATCGGCGGAGGATTGATCCAGACATCACGCGCCGTGCGGCCCTCGCCGTGCGCCTGGACAAGCGCACGGGCGTTGCCGGGATTGGTTTCTAAGTGCAGCACTCGGTTAGCATGCGCATACAACACTGGATCTGATTTCACTTGCTCGTAGGAGGGCAAGCGAATCACGCTGCGCTCACGCGGTGGTACCTTGAGCTTGCCTTTGGTTTGCAGAGCAGGATTAGGTGCAAAGACTAGCGGCGCTTCGTTGCTGGCTAACTTGCCTTGACTTGGGCTGCCCTTACCGCTGCTATGCTTGCCGTTGCCTACCGCCTTCGCGCCCTCTTGCGCCTTAGCAATTGCGGCCTTTGCGCTTGTTGCATGAGCGCCCAATGCTTTCTCGCTTGTTGCTTTGGCGCTTGCATCCTTCTCACTTTTGGCATTTGCGGCATCGGCCACTTCGCGCGCTTCATCGTTACGCGCACAGCTTTCGCCCTGCTCGAGCGCCTGCTCGCTAATCATCAAGTACGGGTTGACATGGGCCTCAACACGGCCGGGCGCATCGACACTAGTCGAGTCAATCGCAAACCAGCCCTCGGGGGTTTCGCGGCGCATAAACGCGGTGCCGCGGATATCGGTCATTTGAGTGATCGGCTCTTTGGCTGCTAGTCGATGCGCAATCTCAACGACTGCACGCTCGGCATTGCCGTACAGCAGCAGATCACACTTGCTATCGATAACAACCGAGCGGCGAACTTTATCAGACCAATAATCGTAATGCGCGATACGGCGCAAGGAGCCTTCGATTCCGCCCAAGATCACTGGGGTGTCTTTGAACGCTTCTTTACAGCGTTGTGTGTAAACAATTGCAGCGCGATCGGGGCGCTTGCCACCAACATCGCCCGCTGTGTAAGCATCATCGCTACGCATTTTGCGATCAGCGGTGTAGCGATTAATCATCGAATCCATGTTGCCAGCGGTCACGCCAAAAAACAGGTTTGGCTTGCCAAGGACTTTAAACGGCTCAGCACTTTGCCAATCAGGTTGGGCAATAATGCCGACCCGAAAACCTTGATTTTCGAGCATCCGCCCGATCACAGCCATACCAAAGCTGGGATGATCAACATAGGCGTCACCCGTGACAATAATGATGTCACAGCTATCCCACCCGAGTTGAGTCATCTCGTCGCGACTCATCGGCAAAAAGGGAGCCACGCCAAAACGCGCCGCCCAGAACTTGCGATAGCTGCTCAGGGGCTTGGCGTTACGTGGAAAGAGGGAAACGTCGATATAAGTTGTCATGTCAATCGGTCAATCCGATTGTACGCAATGTCGGCTGCCTTGGGCGGTTAGCCCCTGCAAACCTTACGGTCAAGCACGTACCTCAACACCCTTCCAAAACGCCACGTAGCCCAAAATATTATTGGCCTCGACCTTGGGATGGGGATAGAACCACGCCGCTTCTTTGTTCAGTTCGCCCTTTACCAAGACGTCATAGTAATGCGCGGTGCCCTTCCAAGAACATATGGTTTGCTTAGAGGATGGCTTAAAAAACTCTGTTTTTAAGGCAGAACTAGGGAAATAATGATTTCCCTCTACAACCACCGTGTCATTAGACTCGGCTAGAACTTCACCATTCCAAATCGCTTTCATGTATTTCTCCAAAGATGGCCGAAAAATAGGCCTAGTCTGATTGTCATGCGTGACAGGTAATCCCATGTTATCTCATGTTATACAGTCCGCTTAGACTCGCTAAGGGCATCCGTTAGTCATGCAAAAACCCGTTTTTCTTGAAAGTCACCAAGTCATTCAATCCTCTGCTCTGTTTTCTGAGATTGAGGCTGGCTTATTGGCCGAGCAGGCATCGATCTCTCCTAAGTTTCTATACGACGCGTTAGGTGCTCACCTTTTTACTGCCATCACACTCGTACCAGAATACTATCCAACCGCCGTTGAAACAGGTTTGCTGACGCAATATACAAGTGAAATTGCTGCTGCCATCGGACCAGATCCCGTTTTAATTGATTTGGGCGCAGGGGATTGCAAGAAGGCTGCCCTTCTGTTCGAATCGATGAAACCAGCGTCGTACGTGGCAATCGACTTTTCGGTTGACTACTTAAAAGATGCTTTAGAAAAACTACAAAGCCAGCATACTGATATCCCCATGTACGGGATTGGTATGGATTTTTCACAAACACTGAAACTTCCGACGACGATCAGTCAAACACCAAGAACCTTTTTCTATCCAGGCTCAAGCATTGGTAATTTTCTACCGACTGAGGCCCAAGCCCTACTGGCACAAATCAAACGCGAAGCGCTAGGCGGCGGTTTGCTACTTGGGGTTGACCTCATGAAGGCAGATGATGTGTTACAGGCGGCCTATGACGACCCTCTAAAAATCACCGCTGCGTTCAATTTGAATATCCTGCGCTCGGTCAATGCCATCATTGACTCAAATTTTGATGTCAGTCACTTTAGTCATAAGGTGATGATCAACCACTCAAAAGAACGAGTCGAGCTATATCTTGAAGCACTGCGCGATACGTCCGTGACATGGGGTGGCAAACAGCGGCTATTCAAACAAGGCGAGCTGATCCATACTGAAAATTCTCATAAATATTCAATCGCTTCGATACAACAGTTATTGAATCGCGCGGGCTTTCAGTCGTTAAAAATTTGGACAGATGCTCAACAATACTTTGCGGTCATTTATGCCAAGTAATCCACAAAATATCGATGCTTCAGTCGCAAGTCTTTTAGCGCAATTCAATGCGTCACGGCTCTATTCAACAGGCTTAGTTGCGTCACTTAGCCCAGAAGATTGTCAGGCTCAGTCGATGCCAGACGCCAGCCCTGCCAAGTGGCATCTGGCTCATGTGACTTGGTTTTATGAAGTCATGATTCTTAAGCAGTACGAAAACAATTTTAAATTTTGGAATCCGCAAGTTGCCGTCTTGTTCAATAGCTATTACAACGGCGTTGGGGATAAGCATCCGCGCAATCAGCGCGGGTTGCTCACAAGGCCAACCTTAGCAGAGGTCTATGAATGGCGTAAAAATATTGATGTTCGCATCAACGCCTTGCTCAAAGACAATCCTGTCGCTGAAGTTCAATGGTTGATTCAGCTTGGGATCAACCACGAGCAGCAACACCAAGAGCTTTTGTTAACCGATATTCAGCACCTTTTTTCTAGTAGCTCTTTGCTGCCATCTTATTTTTTGAACGATCAGCAATCTACCGCATCTCACGAAGAATTTAAATGGCTTGAAGGAAAATCTGGCCTAGTCGAAATTGGGCACCGGGGTGCTGCGTTTCATTTTGATAATGAAGGCCCAAGGCATACTGTATTTAACTCTGCTCACGCACTTGGTAGTACGCTGGTCACAAACGCCGACTGGCTGCTGTTTATCAAGGATAAGGGCTACCAAGACGCCGAATGGTGGTTAGATGCAGGGTGGGCCTGGGTAAAAGCAGAAAACATTTCTGCCCCCCTGTATTGGACGCCTCAACCCGACGGCTCGTGTTGTCAATTTTCACTTCACGGTCAACGCCCCCTGACTGCGCAAGACGCAGTTACCCACGTCAGTTATTTCGAAGCTGAAGCCTTTGCGCGTTGGGCCTCTAAAAACATTGAACAGTATGCAGGTGCGCGCCTGCCAACTGAATTTGAGTGGGAAGCCTTTGCTGCACAACAACAGGCAACAGACTTATTTGGCAGGGTGTGGCAATGGACAAGCAGCAGCTACAACCCCTACCCTGGCTACAAGCCTTGGGGTGGCGTCGCTGGCGAGTACAACGGCAAGTTTATGATCAATCAAATGGTGCTGCGAGGCAGCTCGGCTTACACACCCTCTGGTCATTCGCGCATCACATATCGCAATTTTTTCCCGACGCATGCACGTTGGCAACTGACTGGCCTGAGACTTGCAAAAGATACTCAGCCTCAACAGCGGTAGGCCCGCCTTCTCTCTATAATATCTACACCGTTACCCTTGAGAAGAACGGTAAATAACAGGTCTACAAAAAAGCAGACTACTCGGAGAACAAGA